>Ga0208063_1000031_pt1 | contig 42336 bp, 36 predicted proteins | sample DeeseametaMP0203_FD_184219 | JGI IMG/M metagenome (GOLD analysis project Ga0208063, IMG submission 184219) | Marine microbial communities from the Deep Atlantic Ocean - MP0203 (SPAdes) | ecosystem: Environmental > Aquatic > Marine > Oceanic | place: South of Cape Verde, Atlantic Ocean... | reverse complement strand
TCGCCCAGTTTGCCTTTTTAAGCATGTTTAGCGCCAACGCCATTTGGTAGGAAAGCTTGCCACGAAGCCGCTCGGCCAGCTTTCGGTAGCTGCCGTTCTGGAGCATCGTAGTGACCACTTGCTCTGCAAAGCGAGATGCGGAAATGCTGGTCAGCATCTTAATATCGACCAAGCGTTGTACCCGTGAAAGGGGGCAAGCTATAAACCCTACCCGCAGCGAAGAAGAGAGGCTTTTGGAGAAACTGCCCAGGTAGAACACACGATTCAAGCCGTCTAATGCAGCTAGGCGAGTCGTTGGTGCGTGCTGAAAATCCGCGTAGATATCATCCTCAACGATCTGAAAGTCGTGCTGTTGGGCGAGTTGCAGCACCCGATGAGCTACTGCTGGGGTAATCGTGCTACCGGTAGGGTTATGAAACACGCTGTTGATATAAAATAGTTTGGGCTGGAACTGAGCCAACAACGCTTCCAGACGCTCAATGTCTGGCCCATCTGCTAGCCGCGGTACGCCAACCACATGTATGCGTTGCAAGCGCAACAGGCCGAACAGATTGTAATAGCCTGGCGATTCTACGAAGACAACATCGCCGGGCTCAAGCAGCATTCGAACCAAAAGATCGAGTGAATGGCTACCACCGCCGGTCATGACTATTTGCTGGGCGTTGGCGTTAATCGCCAATGGGCGCAGGCGTTCCTGTATTAAATCACGTAAATCCTGCGGCCCTTGAGGAGTGCTGTACTCGAAAATTCCCGAACGGCTTTTACGTGCCACTTGGCGAATGGCGTGGGTTAGGTCGTCTCCCTCTCGCCAATCGCTTGGCAGCCAGCCGCACCCCAACTTGAGCGTGTGCTCATTAGCATTGAAAAGCCCCCACAGCCCGTTGGTGACCTCTTCCAGGCCGTTCGTGGCTGCTGGCTGTGATATTAGTGCTGCCGCGCTATCCGCGATGTAAAACCCTGAACCGGGCCGTGAGCGTACTAAGCCCGCAGCGACCAGTCGCTCGTAAGCTTCAATCACGGCATTACGGCTAATGTTATGGGTCGCCGCCAAGCGACGAATTGAGGGTAAACGGCGGCCTCCGCCAGCACCATGTGCTGCGATCCAGGCGCGAGCACCCGTCTCAATCTGTTGGGCGATAGGGGTAGGGGAGTCGCGGTTAACCTTGAGCTTCATAGTGGACCCTGTGGCTCACAACGGTTCTCCACAGTCTTTCTTTAAAACTGTGCTGTAAAACTGTTCTCGAAAAGGGCGGAACAGTGTCTTGAAACTGGTTGCCAAGTGTATCTTACCGGTGATCGGCAAGCGTGGGAGCTTAGTGGTTCAAATATCTGCTTATTTAGGATAACGCTATGAACCGCGCTTTACCTCGAGCCACTGTCCGCAGTGCTGTTTATCTAGCCTTTGCGCTGTGCATGATTACCACAGCGGTTAATTTACAGGCTCCGCTCTACGATGCACTCGCTGCGCGCGACGGCTTGGGCGTTGGGGCGACAACGATCGCCTTTGCCTGCTACGTAGTGGGTGTCTTGCCGGTTCTGCTGGGTTTAAACGGACTGGCAGATCGAGTGGGGTGCAAGCCATTAATCATGGCCGCGCTACTGCTAAGTCTAATGGCGACTGCAACGACCTTAATAGCCCCCAGTTTGGTGGCACTAGGAGTAGCCCGCTTTCTACTGGGCATCAGCATGGGGCTGACGTCGGCAGTCGCGCCTGCTTATATGCAACTGCTCGTGAGCCGGGAGGATAACCGTGTTGCCACCAACTACGTAACGGCCAGCACCTCGCTGGGTTTTGGTCTGGGAGCCGCGGTCACTAGCCTGTTTCTCTTCCATACCACCAGCATGTCGCCCCCCAGTTTATGGATTTATATGGCTGCCGCGACGCTGGCGCTTATGGCGGTTTCTACTCTGGGGGATACCCCACCGAGTGCCAATAAACGCTCTTTGCTGCGTTTGCCAAGCTTCCCCCGGGGTACTTTCGCCTTCGGGCTAGCCATTTTACTGGCATGGGCAACAGTAGGGTTAGTGATTGCGATACTCCCTTCCGCCCTGCAGCGCCACGGTTTATCTGTCTGGAGCGGATTCGCCACGTTTGGTATTTGCAGTTGCGGTGTGCTGTTTCAGCCTTGGGCAAGAAAGTTGACACCACGCAGTGCAACGCTACTGGGGCTGGCCATTTTGCCAATGGCCTATACGCTAATCGCCTGGGGTGCTGTTCAAGGCTATCTATCGGCAGTGCTGGTGGGAACGGTTGCCGCCAGCAGCGCTTGCTACGGGTTTATCTACCTGGGTGGGTTGAGTGGCGTGTTAGCAGCGGGCGAGGCTGCTGTTTCTCAGGCCAGCGCCGGTTACTTTTTGATGGCATATATTGGTTTCAGTCTCCCGGTGATCATGACCGGATTACTCATTGATGCAGTCGGTCATGTTCTGGCGTTGTCTCTGTTTGGATTAGCCCTCTTGGGCGGTGTGATGATAACGGCGCTGTTGCTGCGCCGCTCGCTGTAGTCCGTTAAGCATTATTAGTTGGCGAGGAGGCGTGTGTATCCACCAGCAGCCCACAAGAGGGCGCTGCCCAGCGGTTGTCAGCGGTGAACACCACGTCGCACACCACGGGCGAGTAGTAGCGACGCACTTCTTCATCGATGCGCTGACGCAGCGCGTCCTGGTTCGCCAGGGTCGCTTCGGGCAGATCCTTGGGGAGTACCACGTGGACGATGACGTAGAGTAGGCGGCCGGGTCGCACCATACGCACGCGCACTTCCAGGGTATCGATATCGGCAAGGCCACGGGCAACGGCTTGGCGCACTGGTTCAGCGACGGCTTCTTCCGGAGTTTTGTTGAGCAGCTCTCTTAGCGCTTGCGATGCCATGCGCACGGGCACTCCCAGGCAGAGCACCACCACTGCAATCACCAATACGGAATCCACATAGGGCAACACCGCTCGCCAGCCGAGATGCTCAAACAGCATCACTAGGCAAAAAGCCGCCAGTACGGCTCCTGAAATCACACTATTGACCAGCCAGTTGAATTTGTCGGCGGCCACCAAGGGGCTACTGACATGGCGTTGACTACGCTGCATGACCCAGGCAGTGAGCGAGCAGGCGGCGGTCGCGAACAGCGCATAAATCACCGCAAGCCCTGCGGAAATTTCTCGCCCACCGGTAAGCAGTGCGGCCACGGCATCCACCAGTGCGAAGATCGATACCCCAAAAATCAGCAAACCTTTGCATAAATTAACCAACGACTCGAAGTAGCTGTAGCCAAAGGGGTACGACTCGCTATCTGGGCGGCTGGCAAGCTTGCTGACCTTGATGGTCACCAGCGCTACGCTAAAGTAGATAAGATTGAACAAGCCATCCAATAGGATAGCCTGGGAGTTCGAGGCCAAGGTGGCCACAATACCGGCACAGCCAATGAGCAGCGCCATGAAGGCGGAAAAGGCTAACGTACTGGATTCTGTCTTCACGAACGTATGGCTCCCATGCCTACCGAATCAAGAGGCTGGCAAGCATAGCAACTTTGCCCTGATGATACCGCTGAATGAACGCCTCGCAGAGCTCTGGTGGGCTTCTCCATGGGCGGCGGCGAAGTCGCGCGCTATTTATCCAGCTACGGTACAGAGCGCGTCAGTAAAGCAGTATTAGCAGCGGCGGTGCCGCCGTATCTGTATAAAACTGACGACAACCCGGAAGGCGGATTGGACGATGCTACGATTCACCACTTTCTAGAAGGCGTGAAGGGTGACCGCATCGCCTTCTTGGATGACTTCACCAAGAGCTTCTTTACCGCCAACGACAAGAGCGACCTGATCAGCGAACCGAATCGGCTTTATCATCGCGATATCGCGCCGCTGAGCTGCTGCCCAACGCTTCGCTAGAGGTGATCGAGGGTGGCCCGCATGGGCTTAACGCCACCCATCCCGAGGCGTTCAACCAGGCGCTGATCCGGTTTCTGGATCAATACGTCGCATTCACTTTCAAATAGCCGCGCCGCCTGGAGAGGCGGCGCGGCTATTTGCATTGCAGGGTAGCGTTATAGAAGCAAGCGTTTGGCTAGCCTTCCACCCACACCTCATCGCCCTTGAAGGCGACGCGCCAAGTGCGCAGCTTTACCTCATCCTCTTCCAGGCATTGGCCATCCTCTAGGCGGAAGTGCTGTTTGTAGAGTGGCGAGGCCACGACGGGACTGCCTTTGATATCGCCGACGATGCCACGGGCAATCACATGGGCCTTCGAGAAAGGGTCGAAGTGATCCAGGGCATAGAGTTCTTGCGCGTGGCCGGGCAAATAGAACAGCGCCACTTGGGCGGGGCCTTCCGGTGTGCTCAGCCATGCGGCAACGCCGGAAAAGGCCACGAGGTCTGCTCTGGTGCAGAGCGGCTGCCAAGTGTCGTTGTGGTTCGATAGTTTGAGTGCGGTGGCGGTCATGGTCGTCCTCGATTCGGTGGTCACTGGGTTAAGCAGGGCGTAGCTGGCCGCGCTCGGAGGTCATGATGATGGAAGGGTCGGGCCGTGCATCGTTCACGAAGTTTCTAAAACGCTTGAGCTTTTCCGGGTCGCTGATGGCGTTGGCCCACTCGCACTGGTAGCTATCCACCACGTGCTGCATTTGGCGCTCCAGCTCATCGTTGATACCCAGGCTGTCTTCCAGAATCACCTCCTTCAGGTAGTCCAGGCCGCCTTCCAGGTTTTCCCGCCATACCGAGGTGCGCTGCAAGCGGTCGGCGGTGCGTACGTAGAACATCAAAAAGCGGTCGATGGTGCGGTAGAGTTGCTCGTCATCTAAATCGGTGGCGAAGAGTTCCGCATGGCGGGGGCGCATGCCGCCGTTGCCGCACACGTAGAGGTTCCAGCCGTTTTCGGTGGCGATAATGCCAATGTCTTTGCTCTGCGCTTCGGCGCACTCCCGGGTACAGCCGGAAACTCCGAACTTGATCTTGTGCGGTGCGCGCAGGCCCTTGTAACGGTTCTCTAACTGAATCGCCATGCCCACGCTGTCCTGTACGCCGTAGCGGCACCAGGTACTGCCGACGCAAGATTTCACGGTGCGCAGCGACTTGCCGTAGGCGTGGCCGGTCTCAAAGCCTGCTTCAATCAGTTCGCCCCAAATGGCCGGCAGGTCTTCCAGCCGTGCGCCGAACAGGTCGATGCGCTGGCCGCCGGTAATCTTGGTGTAGAGCTGGTATTTCTGGGCCACTTGCCCCAGCACCACCAGCTTATCCGGGGTGATTTCACCGCCGGCGATGCGCGGCACCACCGAGTAGGTGCCGTTTTTCTGCATATTGGCCATGAAGGTGTCGTTGGTATCCTGCAGCGGCACGTGGGCGGCATCGGTAATCGGTTCGTTAAAGCAGGAGGCAAGAATCGACGCCACCGCTGGTTTGCAGATATCGCAGCCCAGGCGATGCGTCTCGGCATTGCCGTGCTTCTGCATCAGCTCACTAAACGTCTTGATGCCTTCGACTCTTACAATGTCGTAAAGCCCTTGGCGGGTATGGGCGAAGTGCTCGCAGATCGATGTATCCACCTCGACGCCGCGGGCCACCAGTTCGTGGTCCACCACGCTTTTGAGCAGCGCCGCACAGCCGCCGCAGCCGGTGCTGGCTTTGGTGGCACCTTTAACGCTGCCAAGGTCAGCCGCGCCCGCGTCTATGGCACTGCAGATGCTACCTTTGGTCACGTTGTGGCAGGAGCAGATCATCGCCGTTTCCGGCAAGGCATCCGGCCCCAGCGACGGGGCAGCACCGCTTTGTTGCGGCAGAATGAGCGATGCGGGTTCCTTAGGCAGCTCGATGCCGTTGGCGTAGTACTGCAACAGCGTGTCATACACGCTGTTATCGCCCACCAGCATGGCCCCCAGCAGCTTCTTACCGTCGCTGGTGACGACCAGTTTGCGGTAGACCTGAGTGAGCGGGTCGAGGTATCGGAACATGCGGGCGCCAGGGTTCTGGTTGCCGTGGGCATCGCCAATGGAGCCGACATCCACACCCAGCAGTTTTAGTTTGGTGCTCATATCGGCGCCGCTAAAACAAATATCGCCCCCCGTCAGCGTGGCGACGGCCGTTTTGGCCATTTGGTAGCCCGGGGCGACGAGGCCGAAGATACTCTGATTCCATAGCGCTACCTCGCCAATGGCAAGTATGTTCGGGTCGCTGGTGCGACACTGGTCGTCGATCACCACGCCGCCGCGCTCGCCGATGCTCAAGCCGCACTCTCGGGCGAGGGTGTCTTGCGGGCGAATACCGGCGGAAAAGACGATCAGGTCGGTTTCCAGCACTTTGTCGTCTTGGAAGACCATCCGCAGGCGGCTGGTGTCGCCGGGTTCGATACGCTGGGTGGCCCGTTCGGTGAGTACCTGAACCCCCAGGGCCTCGATTTTCTCTTTCAGCAGCTCGCCGCCTTCGCTATCCACCTGCATGGGCATCAGTCGTGGGGCGAACTCCACCACGGCGGTGTCCAGGTTCAGCCCGCGCAGCGCGTTGGCGGCTTCCAAACCGAGCAAGCCGCCACCCACGACCACGCCGTTGGTGGCGTTTTTGGCCGCTGCCTGAATGGCATCCAAGTCATCCAGGGTGCGGTAAACCAAGCAGCCTTCGCTGTCGTTGCCGGGAATGGGCGGCACAAAGGGAAAGGAGCCGGTGGCCAGCACGAGCTGGTCATACGCGTAGTGGCCCTGTTCGGTCACCACCAGTTGCTGTTCGCGGTCAATCGCGGTGACCGCTTCGCCGCTGCGTAGTTGAATGCCGTGGGTGTGGTAGTAATCGGCGTTGCACAGTGCCAGTGACTCCGCATCGCGGCCGCTAAAGTACTCGGATAAGTGCACGCGATCATAGGCGCGGTGGCGCTCTTCGCCAAACATCGTCACCTCAAACTCCGCCAGCGCGCCGCTTTCTACGAGCTGCTCGGCAAAATGGTGGCCGACCATGCCGTTGCCTACAATGATCAACTTTTGCGTGTTGGAAGACGTGGTTGGAGTAGACATTGTGTGATTCACCATAGCTAAGCCGCCTCACGGGTGAGAGATAAAGGGGATGACAGGGTGTCGAGAGGGTTATCGAAATGGTTGTCGAGCGCTGTTTGGGCATCGGTTGCGCCAAACAGCAACAGGTGGCGGCACGCGGTTAAGTCGGTCGCGGCCAGCGCCTGCTCGAAATACCAGGGGCCGTGGCGGGTATCGCCATACAGCACCGCGCCGATAAGGCGGCCTTGATGGAGCAGCAGGCGGCAGTAGTCGCCGGTTTCCGGGTCTTGGTAACGAAGCTCTTCGTGCTTAGCGGCGGCCTCGGTGGGGCCAAAGGCAAACAGGCTGACACCGCTGACCTTGAGTTTGGTGGCCGTGGGGGCTTCTTGATACGCCGCTGGCGTTTCACCACACAGCACGGCAGCCAGCACCTCCACCTGCCGCCAAATGGGTTCCACCAGCCCGTAAGTGTGCTGCTCGAACTGGCAGCATTCGCCCAGCGCATAAATGTGGTCGTCTGAGGTGGTGAGGTGCCCATCCACCACAATGGCGCGGTCGAACATAAGCCCGCTTTGCTGGCCTAGCTCCGCATTGGGGGTAATACCCGCCGCGACAATCACGCTGTCGGCAGCTAGCTTCCGGCCATCGCTTAGTGTGACCGACTGCACCTGCCCGTGGCCGTTACCCTCCAAGGCAGCAAGCGATGCGCCGGTTTCAATGATGATGCCACGCTCGCGCAGCGTGGCTTCCAGCAATTGGGCGGCGGTGGTGTCTAGCTGGCGGTTCATCAACCGCTCGCTGCGCTGTAAAACGCTGACGGTGAGCGCGCTACCGCCGCGTTTGCGCAGCCCTTCAGCGGCTTCCAATCCAAGTAAGCCGCCGCCAATCACCACGGCGTTGCCGCCTTGCTGAGCAATAGCTTCTAAGGCGTCGGCATCGCGCAGGTCACGAAACGTATGAACACCGTCAAGCGTGATGCCAGGCACCGCTGGCAGCGTGGGGCGCGAGCCAGTGGCCATCACTAATCGGTCATAGCTTAAGATGTCGCCGCGATGCGTGAGGAGCAGGCGGCGTTCGCGGTCGATGGAGGTCACGCGGTCGCCAAGCGTCAGTGTGATGTTGTTATCGGCGTACCAGGAGGCGTCTTGCAGAGTGAGCGCCTCGGGCGCCAGTTCGCCCGCCAGTAAAGGAGAGAGCAAAATGCGGTTATAGGCAGGTACCGGCTCCTCACCCACCACTGTGATACGGTGGGGGCGCTGCGGATGGTTAACCAGCGCTTCAAGTAGTCGGTGGCAAGCCATGCCGTTACCGATAATGACGAGGTGTTCGTTCGGTGAGCACCGGGAAGCGGTTTCCATAGGTAGCTCCTGTGGTTGAAGCATAATGTTCAGCAAATAAAAAACGCCCCTGACACAGCCCTTTCAAGAAGGGAGTATCAGGGGCGTCGTTGCCCGTTAGCGTCGTTGATAACGCGCAGCAACCGCCGTTGGCTGCCGAGCTGTCTTATCTTATGGTGAGCAAAAAGCCCGCCAGCTTTTGCCGTCGGTGGATTTAATTCAGCCTAATCAGGGTATTAAGCGTTTTTGAGGAGGCGGCAGGCCGCTCATGGTTAGCTAGGTTTGCCCCACTTTGGTGCTTAAGCGGCGGTTAATGCACTCTCTTCAGCCGCTTATTCGACAAAGAGCATTCCTTTGGCGAGTAGTAGAAATGCAGGCTGCGTTTATAAATTATTGTTTATTAATTATTTTAATGGTTTTAGCGCAGCGTGGGCGCAGGGTTTGCAGTTATTCCAGTAACAAGCAACAACGGCTCAGTGCAGGGTCTTTGCCCATAACGATCACAACGACTAATTGCGTCGAACAATACCAACTGCAGCAAATCACTGATGAGTACGGCACCCGGTAAGCGGTGCCCCTGAGACAACGGCGTCCAGGCAGGCTTCTTTCGAGGCTGGCTTGGGCGCTTTTTGCTTTTTAACGCCGGAGGAAACTGCCATGCCACAGGCCAATCGGCTCGCCCGAACCACCTGCCCCTACTGCGGCGTCGGCTGCGGCGTTACCGCCACACTGGAGAACGGGCAGCTCATCGCCGTCGAAGGAGACCGCGAGCACCCAGCCAACTATGGCCGCCTGTGCGTGAAAGGCACCGCGCTGCACGAAACGCTAGGAGAGCAGGGGCGCTTGCTGAAGCCGCGCGTGGACGGCCAGGAGGTCTCTTGGGAGCAGGCGCTCACCACCACCGCCGAACGCTTGCAAGCGCAGCGCAGCGCCCATGGCCCGCAGTCGGTGGCGGCGTATCTGTCTGGGCAACTCTTAACCGAAGATTATTACGTTGCCAACAAGCTGTTTAAAGGCTTCTTGGGCACTCCGCACCTGGATACCAACTCGCGGCTCTGCATGGCATCTGCCGTGGCGGGCTACAAGCGCGCCTTTGGAGCCGATGCGGTGCCTTGCAGCTATGAAGACCTAGAAGAGGCAGAGCTGGTGGTGCTGGTAGGGTCTAACCTTGCCTGGAATCACCCGGTGCTCTATCAGCGCTTGAAGGTTGCCAAAGAGCGCAACCCGCTGATGCGGGTCGTGGTGATTGACCCCCGAGTGACTGACAGCTGTGAGATCGCTGATCTCTACCTAGGCATTCGTCCAGGCAGCGATGCTTACCTGTTTAACGGGCTGTTGGCGTGGATGGACGCCCACAATCGTTTGGATAGCGTGTACCTAGAACGCCACACCGAAGGGCTGGAAGATGCGCTGAATGCCGCTCAGCAGAATTCAGGCAGCGTAGAAGCCGTCGCCCGCGAGTGTGATGTAGACCCCGAACGTTTAGAAACCTTCTACTACTGGTTTGCCAGCCAGCTACACGTGGTCACGCTCTACTCCCAGGGGGTGAACCAATCCTCTAGCGGAACCGATAAGTGCAACGCGATTATCAACTGCCACTTGGCCGGCGGGAAAATTGGCCTGCCAGGGGCAGGGCCGTTTTCGATTACCGGCCAGCCCAACGCCATGGGCGGGCGAGAAGTGGGCGGGCTGGCCAATCAGCTAGCGGCGCATATGGATTACCACACGCCTGGCGCTCGCGAGTTAGTCAGCCGCTTTTGGGCTACTGAGCATTTAGCCCCGGCACTGCCTGACGCCCCGGGTTACAAAGCGGTAGAGCTCTTTGATGCCATCGAGCGTGGTGAGATTACCGCCCTGTGGGTGATGGCGACCAACCCAGCCGTGAGCATGCCAGATGGCGAGAAGGTGCGCCGCGCGCTGGCAAAATGCCCGCTGGTAATTGTCTCGGAGTGCGTCGCCAATACTGACCTGCTGCCCTTTGCGGATATCGTGCTGCCCGCGTCGGGTTGGTCGGAGAAGGATGGCACGGTGACCAACTCAGAGCGGCGAATTTCCCGCCAGCAGGGGATGCTGCCTCCTCCCGGAGAAGCGAAGCACGACTGGTGGATACTCTGCGAAGTGGCTAAGCGCTTAGGTTTTAGTGAGGCGTTCAGCTATACCCACCCGTGGGAGATTTTCGATGAGCACGCACGCCTCTCTGGCTATGAGAATAGCGGCGAGACCCAGCGGCTGTTCGATATCTCAGGGCTGGTAGGCCTGGGCCAAGCGGCTTATGATGCGCTCGCACCGATCCAGTGGCCCGTGACTCAGCAGGCTCCTCGCGGCACGGCAAGGCTGTTCGAAGATGGCCGGTTTGCTACGGCGAATGGCCGAGCTAAACTGCTGCCGATTACTCCGCGCCCACCGGCGCAGCCGCTGAGCGACGACTACCCGCTGCGCTTGAATACCGGTCGCGTGCGGGATCAGTGGCACACCATGACGCGTACCGCCCGTTCGCCGCGTTTGATGAACCACCGCGCCGAACCGTTCATCGAGCTGCACCCAGACGATGCTGCTCAGGCAGGCTTAACAGATCAAAGCTTGGCGACATTGACCGCTGCCGCCGGGGAGTACCGTGGGCGGGTGCGGGTTTCCAACGCCCAGCGCCGAGGCGAAGTCTTCGTGCCGATGCACTGGACCGACTGCTTTACCAAGCAGGGTCGCAGCGGTGCACTGATTAAAGGCTATACTGACCCGCTCTCCGGGCAGCCGGAAGCCAAGCAGGGGGCGGTGGCGGTGAGTAAACTCTCCATTGCTTGGCAGGCGACGCTGCTGCTAGCCAATGAGTTGGATACGCAACCATCGCCCTGGTGTCGCAGCGACTACTGGGCGCGCATTCCGATGGCAAGCTGCACCCGTTGGCAGCTAGCGGATAGCCAGCCAGTTAAGGATTGGCTGGCGCAGGTGGAAGCGTGGTGCGGCATGCCTGTCTCTTTGTGGTGTGACGACCCGGCAACGGGTAGGCTGCGCGCAGCAGGAGTAGTGAACGGGCGGCTGCGCTGGTGGTTGATGGTGGGGCCACCCGACGAGCTGCCCGGGCTTGCCTGGCTTGAAGCGCGCTTCAATGACGCTACCCTGGAGACACAGCACCGTAGACGCCTGCTGGCCGGGTGCGATGATGGTGCTGTCGATACTGGCCCGGTGGTGTGCAGCTGCCACCAGGTTGGCCAAGCCAGCATTGTGAAAGCGATTCATGCGGGCGATACCAGCGTTGAAGCGTTAGGCGCACGACTGGCCTGCGGCACCCAGTGCGGCAGCTGCCTACCCGAACTAAAAGCGATACTTGAAGAGGAGCGGCCCCATGCGCGCGCTAAGCAAACAGCTAACACAGAAGTGGCCTGAAGCGCTGTGGCGCTTGGGTCAGCGGGCGTGGGCGCCATTTAGTCGCGATACCGCCACGCGCTTGCGCTTGCCGTTAAGCGGTGAGTGCCACCCAGGCACCGTCTATTTGGTCGGCGCGGGCAGCGGCGATGTCGAGCTGCTGACGCTGAAAGCCGCGCGTTTGCTAATGCAGGCAGACGCAGTAGTGTATGACCGCCTTGTCGGGGACGAGGTGTTAGGGCTCATTTCTCCGGACACCGAGCGCTACTATGTTGGCAAAGCCAGCGGCCATCACAGCATGCCTCAGGCAGAAATTGGTGCGCTGATCGTCTCCCTGGCCCAGTCAGGCAAATCGGTAGTGCGCTTGAAGGGCGGCGACCCTGGCGTGTTTGGGCGCATGGGCGAAGAGTTAGCGGCTCTGGCAGAGGCCGAGCTGCCCGCAGAGATTGTGCCGGGTATTACCGCCGCCTCCGCCGCAGCGGCGGGAATGGGAATCCCGCTTACTGATCGCGGTCACGCCCAGCAGGTGCGTTTTATTACGGCTCAGCTATGCCGGGAAGGCGGTATGCCGGACTGGGCATCGCTGGCGCGTCAAGACGAGACCCTGGTGTTCTACATGGGGCTCTCCAAAGTGGCCGCCATTTGCCATGGCCTGCGCCAAGCGGGCCTGCCCGATACGTGGCCTATCATGCTGGTGGCCAACGCCAGCCAGCCCGAGCAGCAGTCCCTGGTGGGCACGCTAGCCGATATGCCCGAACGCCTTGCCGCTCAGCCGCTGCCATCGCCCTGCCTCATTATGGTGGGGAGTGTGGTGAGCATGGTGGCCCACAGCCCCGCCGCTCGACTCTCTCAAACGCAGTGCTGGCAGCAGCATTGATAGCCGAGTCGTGTTCTTTTACTAAGCGTTTTAAACGCTGGGGTTGAAGTCTTCAAAGGCTCTCCCCATATTCGTTAACACGCTATCAAACGAGGCGGTGGAGAGGAGAGTCAGGAGTGCATGACGATGTCTCTAGGTGCGATGTTGGCCAGCAGCAGTACGGTCGGCCATTCGGTATCTCATGGGGCTTATTGAAAACTACCGTGCTGGCAGGAACCGATGGCGACGCGAATGTTCATAGGAGCGGAGGCTTCCACTGCCCGGTTAAGCGTCTCTTAATAAACCAGGAGTATTCTATGAAAAAGCACAAGGTTGGCGAAAACGCGCTCAAAGCGCAGTTACGTACCCCTATGTTCAAAATGCAGCAGCAAACGCCGAAGAAAGGGAAGGGCAGCTACTCTCGTAAAGGGCGTCATGCTCAAAGAGGGCATCGCCAAGCCGCTTGAACCAGCGTTTTGGCGATGCCTTCCCCAGGCATCGCTGCAGGCAATTTGCCAGTCTGCAGACTCTCATCAGCTTTTGGCCGACCGCTAGGTCGGCTTTTTTATGTCAATTGGCCGCTTGCTCCACAGTAGAGATACTGCACACTTCCATACGGTAGCCTGATTGGTACACGCTGCGTAGGCGCAGCACGTGCCGACCGTCCAGCTCTAACTTGCGTCGCAAACGGCTGACTGAGTATCCGTACGCGTCGACACATCGCCTTTGATCCCCCCACACCAGCTCCAATAAGTGAGCGCGGCTTAACAACTCACCCACTTTAGCCAGTATTTTTATCCTTATTAAGAAATGAAGAGCCCTCCATAAACCAAGGCGCCGATAACAACAAAGGCGGGATGGGTGTTAAAGCGCACAAGCGCAATCGTGGCCACGATACCGATAATCAGCGTGTGGAGGAGGCCGCTTGCCGCCATACTTTCTGTGAAAAAACTGAGGGTAAGCCATGCCATCATCATGGCAATCACTGGTCGTACCCATTGGCTCATGCGTTTAACGCGCGGGGAGTCGCGGTGGCGATATAAAAGCCCCAAAGCGCCAAGCATCAGCAGGAGTGAGGGAATGACCGTCGCGGCAACAGCCACAAATGCCCCGCCAATACCGGCAACTTCATAGCCAACATAGCCCGCCATTTTGGTGGCAATCGGGCTGGGGAGCGCATTGCCGAGCGCCAGCGTTTCAGCAAAGCCCTGTGACGTCATCCAGCCATAGCGACCCACTACTTCTGCTTCAATGAGCGGAATAATGGCGGGGCCACCGCCATAACCAATAATGTTAGGAATAAAAAACGCTAAAAAGAGATCCCAATAAATCATGCGGCACCCTCCGCGCGTTTTTTACGGGATGGACGTAGGAGGGCCGCCAGCAGAATAGCCCCAATCACCCAGCCGGGATGTACGCCTAGCCAATAAATCACCGCGCCTGCGATGACCGCCATAGCGATGCTGATTAGCCAGCCAAGGGCGGCTTTGGATTTATCGAAGAAGTCCCAGGTGAGCTGAGCCATCATGACCATGACTACCGGAATGACCGCTTGTCCCATACCGCGAATCCAGCCAACGTCGCGGTAGCGGCTAAAAATGCCTAACATCACAATCATGGCCACAATCATCGGCAGGATAACGGCAATGACGGCCGCCGCGCAGCCGCTGATGCCCGCTACCCGGTAGCCAATATAGCCGGGCATTTTGGTGGCGATGGGGCCGGGTAGGGTATTGCCGATGGCGAGCACGTCGGCAAACTCTTCATCCGTTAGCCACTGGTGGCGTGTCACGACCTCCGCGCGGACCAGCGGTATCATGGCAGGGCCGCCGCCAAAGCCGAAAATGCCGACGCGGAAAAACGCCCAAAAAAGTGCTGTTTGCTTCATACGCTCATTGCCCGCAGCGGTAGCATCACAGTAAAAAGCATCGAGATTGCCTATTTATCGTTTGTAGGTTAAAAAATCGATTATTCTGTCTAAAATAGAATATAGGTGAGCCAGACAAGAGGCGTCAACACCTAGTCATGGAATCTCCGTTAACTGATGCCTTGCGTAGGTACGCAAAAGGACTCCGGTATGAACAAGCCAATGCAGCTTTCCTCCACGAAAGCATCTAGCTCTATCTATGATTTACTGCGCCGCGATTTGGTGGGGGGGCGCTTTAAAGCGGGTGAGAAACTCGCCATTAATACGCTCAAGGAGCAGTACCAGGTAGGGTTGAGTCCGCTGCGTGAAGCGCTTAATAAACTGGCGGCTTACGGCCTGCTGATCCAAGAGAATCAGCGTGGGTTCAGAGTGCCTAAGCTCTCACGTGAAGAATTAGACGATATTGCGCGACTGCGCACCGAGCTTGAAGGTATGGCGCTGGAGCGAGCTATTGCTCATGGCGATGCGGTATGGGAAGCAGACCTTTTGGCGGCGGCACATCGCCTAAAGCGTGCAGACATTACACTAGATAAAGGCGAAGAGTGGGAACGCCTGCATACGCAGTTTCACCGTACCCTGGTGGCACCCTGTGGTTCAGTATGGCTGTTGCGCTTTATTGAACAATTGCACGACCAGTTCGACCGCTACCGTCGTTTAGGGCCGAAAATGCCGACAATCCGACAGGAACTGGATGAACAACACCATGAGCTGGTGGAACTAGCGCTTCAGCGCGACGCGACAGCCGCAAGAGCACTAATGGACGACCATATTCACAAATCTTATGAGGTTGCCTTGGCGCGTTATCAACAGCATGCCTAGCGTATTTGCGAGGGCTTATCTGTACACTGGCGTCCAATACGTGGCGATGCCACGCCTTTTAAAGATCCATAAGGTGCAGGTGGAACGGGTATGACGCAAGCAGCAGATCAGCAGGTAGTGGACCAAACGCTGGCATGGGTGAGCCATTTTATTGTTGGACACAACATTTGCCCCTTTGCTAAACGTGAGCTGGATAGCAATACGATTCGTGTTGAAGTCGTGCGCTCGAAAAAAGTGGATGTGGCCCTTGAGGAGCTAGTGGAGGAGATGGAGTGGCTCAACGAGCACCCTGAAGCAGAAACTACCCTGCTGGTGTTTCCGACACTTTTTAAAAGCTTCGACCACTACTTGGATTATGTAGAGCTTGCCGAGCAGCTGCTCGTTGAGTTGGGCTACGAAGGTATTTACCAGCTAGCGACGTTTCACCCTGATTACTGTTTTGCCGATGCAGAGCCAGACGACGCAGCGAATTACTCAAACCGCTCGCCCTATGCCATGGTGCATTTGCTGCGCGAAGCCAGCGTTGAGAAGGCCATCGCCTTTTACGGCGACACGGCCGCTATCCCTGAACGAAATATCGCTTACTTAACAGCGTTAGGCAGCAAAACCGCTGAGGCGCAGCTGCAGCGATGCTACAACCTGCCTTAATTTGCATAGGGTGCCTAAATTAATTTTTATGTTTGCAGACCATTTTTAATGCAGTGTTGGAAGACCAGCAGACTAGCAACCTGCTGGCAGTAAGAAGAAAACCCTCTTAATAGCCTTATAACGACTTATGCATAACGTAAGTATCCACATAACCAAGCGATGAGTGGCAATAAGCGTTGGGCACCGTGCCAACAATGCTAAACCCCAGACGTTGCCATAAGGCCACGGCGACTTGGTTGCTGGCCACTACGGCGTTGAACTGCATGGCTATAAAACCATGTTGGCGCGCAGCTTGCTGTGAGTGTTCGCACATGGCTCGCGCAACCCCTTTACCTCGCGCGTGCGGCGTTACCATATAGCCGCAGTTACACACGTGGCTACCAGGGCCAGCGGCATTCGCTTTTAAGTAGTAACTACCTAGCAGCTGCCCCTGTTCGTCTTTCACTGCAATACTGAGCAGTGGTGTTTTGCACCACAGTGAAAAAGCGTCGTCATAAGTGATGTTAGGATCTATCGCGTAGGTTTCTTCGGCAGCTACAATGGCCTGGAACGTAGGCCAAAATAGGGCGAACTCATCCGCAGTCATTGGTGAAAATTGAAGGGTTTGCATGGGTCTTTTCTCGTTCATTAAGGCATAAGCTACGTTAGCATATTCTGATACGGCTCAGCGCAGTTGCATCGTTCCCCACCGAGTGGGCCATAAATTACAACGAGAGGGCTTGGCAATGACCATAGAGAGCGCACTGACCTACTTTTTAGCTATCTTTGTGTTTGCCGTGACGCCTGGCCCAGGAATTTTTGCGTTACTAGCTAAGGGGATGTCGGCAGGTACGCGTCCGTGTATCCCGCTGGCGCTGGGTATGACGGTGAGCGATGTGATCTATCGATCTCACCGTGCTAAACCGGAGCGATATGTTTCTGGTGGTGGGCTTAACGCTGGTTGGGTTGATGATGGGCTTAATGCTGGTAGCATCGTTTGCTTCCTCTGCGCGGCGCTTTTTTCAATCGGCGCGCGCTCAGAAAGGCACCAACCGTACCGCAGGCTCGCTGATGGTAGCGGCAGGTGCTTTTCTCGTTGCGAAAGGGTGAGTAGAGCGGCTTAACGTGCGGCTTGGGCAACAATCTCATAGCTACGCAGCCGATCAGCGTGGCTATAAAAGTCGCTATTAATCATAAGTTCGTTAGCGCCGGTACGTGCTTGAAACTCTTCTAATTGCGCTTTTACTGTTTCCGGGCCGCCAATAATAGCCGCCCCCAAAAACTGCTCTACTTGAGCGCGCTCCATGGGGGACCAGTCTAACGTATCGACGGGGGGCAGTGACTGGGTCGGTTTACCACGAATCAAGTTTAAGAATTTTTGCTGAGCGGTGGTGGCCAAGTAGTGCGCCATCTCGTCGCTTTCCGCCGCCATGACAGGCAGGCCCACCATCGCATAAGGTGCCTCTAAATGCTCAGATGGCCGGAAATTATCCCGGTATAGGCGCAGTGCTTCAAAGAGATAGCCCGGCGCAAACTGCGCAGCAAAGGCGAAGGGTAGGCCGAGCTTTGCCGCGAGCTGTGCGCTGTAACCGCTGGAGCCCAGTAGCCAGATGGGGACATGGGTGCCTTGGCCTGGAACGGCTTTAACGGTTTGGCGAGGGTCCGCATCGTCTAAATAACGGCGCAGCTCTTCAAGTCGCTCTGGAAAATCATCAACTCCTGCATGGGCGTGGCGGCGCATAGCCCGCATGGTGGCACCATCTGAGCCAGGCGCGCGGCCCAGGCCAAGGTCAATTCGCCCTGGGTAGAGGGTTTCCAGCGTGCCAAACTGCTCGGCAATCACTAACGGTGGGTGGTTAGGCAGCATAATACCCCCGCTACCCACGCGAATAGTGGACGTCTGGCCTGCTACGTGGCCAATCAGTACGGCGGTGGCCGCACTGGCAATCCCTGCAATGTTGTGGTGTTCGGCTAACCAGTAGCGCTGATAGCCCAAAGACTCCGTATGCTGGGCTAAAGAGACGCTATCACGAAACGTTTCAGCAGCGTTGCCGCCTTGGCGGATGGGCGCTAGGTCAAGAACAGAGAGTGCGGTTGAGGCAAGTTGGCTCATAAGTCACCTGATAAACATGCATGGTCGGCGGGCCAAGTTGTTAGCACGCTTCATAATACTATGTGTATGCGGGCAGCAACGAGCAAAAACAAGGTGTCAAGCGAGCAGAGTTACTCTCGGGGCGGTGTGGGTCGCACTAGGATTTCATTAACGTCAACATGGGGTGGTTGCGACAGAGCATAGATCACCGCATTGGCGATATCGCGGTCTGCTAGCGCGTACTTGGGTGGTTCATCAAAGAAGGGAGTATCGACCATGCCAGGCTCAATCAGCGTCACCCGCATGCCGGTGCCGCGTAACTCCTCGCGCAGATTATAACCAATACCCGTTACTGCCCACTTAGTGGCGCTATACATGGAGCCTGGGATGGTGGTGCGGCCTGCGGCAGAGCCGGTTAAAAGAATATGACCCTGGCGGCGTTTTAGCTCTGGCAAGCAGGCTTGCAGCGTAAGGCCAACGCCGTAGATATTGGTGAGAATCATCTCCCGCCAAGCAACATGATCGGCGCTGCTAAACCCACCCGGTGAGCCACCGCGACCTGCATTGGCGAATACTGCATCAATGTGGCCGAAGGTTTCAATCGCCTGTTCCACCATAGCTTGCTGCTGGCTTAAGTCGGTGACATCAACTTCGCAGGTGAGTACGTTCTCTGGACCAAGCTCTTGAGCAAGCGATGTCAGCTTATCGGCTGAACGAGCGGCAAGTACCAACTGGTAGCCTTCACGAGCCGCTGCACGAGCGGTGGCCGCACCAATGCCGCTGGAAGCGCCGGTAATTAACAGTACGCGGTCATGCATCGCTTACTCTCCTTGCTCATTAAACTGGGTGAGCTTTCAGCATGGCTAAAACCTAATCAGGTTGCAAATCGGGCTCAGCGCTGCTGTTTTTACTCTTTACGTTGCAGCATGGCAGAGAGGTCAAGAATCGACTGTGCCATATCCGCCATGCTTTTGCTTTGGTCCATTGAGGTTTTTCGCAGAAAGCGGTAGGCCTCCTCTTCACTCATGGACTGGTGCGCCATGATTAATCCTTTTGCCCGCTCGATTAGCTTGCGTTCACGGAGAGCCTTGCGGGTATTCTCCAGCTCGTCGCTTAGCCCCTGTAAGCGGCTGGATTGAGCATGAGTGAGCTCCAGTAGTGAGCGGCTAAGCGGAGAGTTGAGGGCGTTGGCGGTTAGGTCTCCAAGCGGCTGAGTAGAGTGAAGGGCTAGTAACTGTTCACAGGGCGCAGGCAGCGGTCTGTCAGGCTTCGCCTTCGTCTGCTCTAGCTCTGTTTGAGCCTGGACAATTTTATGATGGCAAAGGGCCGTTAATTGGGTATTCAGGGTGTCTTCAACCGTTTTAATCGTATCAATACGCAGGGTGGTGAGCTCGTACCAGGTTTCACCTAATGTATTGCCTGATGCCGTTTGGTGGTGAGAGCGCTGGCAAGCAATATCTCGCAACTGACAAATGTCCGCCAGTGTTCTAGGAGAGAGGGATTGTTGCCAAGTCCCCAGAGCCTCTGGGGTGGCAAATTCTACAAAGGTGTCAAAGCAGCGCTGTTGGGCGTCAACCAACTGGTTCAGCAGCGTACGGTGGGCATTGTCGAAATGACCAAGAGTAAAACCAAAGGCGCCGCAGGCGCGCTCTTGCCCCGCCAGCTCTTTACCCTGCATAAGATGAAAAATAGAGACCAGGGCACGGGTAATGTCTGGGTCGACCGCTGTGTCGGCCGCTTCAAAAACAATCGCTAAGAGATTGCTAATGAGATGGTTAAACGCTTGAGTTGCTGCATCTGGCGATATGTTGAAGGTCTCAATTGCATGCCGTAATACATCTAGTTCATCCAGTGACAGCCAGACGGCAGCAATGCGGCGTAATAAGCGCGCTGTCGCCTGTGGCCGTGATTCCTGGCTAAGCGCTTCGAGACGCTGACGCATCGAGGCTTCCGCCGCTTGACTATGCTGCAGGTAAGTGGCTCGTCGAGTTTTAAAACGCTTGCCTTTTGAGGCTAAGTAAATCGTCGAGGCTCCTCGCTCGCGTTGAAGCACATGAATAAACTGGCTGACATCGCTGACGATATCTGCTGTGGTTGCTAGGTGGTTAAGGTTATCAATGTCGCAGCGCAGGGCGGTTAAGAGTAGCTGTTGGGCAGAAGACATGTTGATTTCCTTATTACTCGCCGCCTAAAGGTAAAAAGCCCCCACAGCGATGCGCATGCAGGGGCGGTGTTAATTAATATTAACGCAGTGACAGCGCGCCTGCCCCTGTGTCTTTGCCTACCGCATCACGATAGGCGCTGGCTTCTTCTGCTTCGGTGGCATCACTAAAGCGAACGACCAGTACACAGGAGGCAAGTACCAATACGGTTAAGCCGAGGTAAAAGAGGCCTTGCTGGTAGCTGAGGCTTTCGCTACGGAATAGAAACGCTGCCGATACAGCGCCCACGTTACCGCCTGCACCGACGATACCGGCCACTGCGCCCAAGGCTTTTTTATTGATAAAGGGCACCACACCAAAGGTGGCGCCTTCCGCCATCTGCACGAACAGGCTAAATACCAGCATGATGCCAATCGCCAAGCTGAGTACATGCATTTGCGAGAAGGTGACGAGAGCGATGCCTTCGCATAGTAGTGCGATAAAGAGCCAGCGGACGCGTCCTTTTAGCCCACCCTGTTTAGCGAATAGGTCGGAAAAAACGCCGCCAAGGGTACGAGCAAAAATGTTCATTAAGCCGAACAGGCCTGCGATTAAGCCGGCGGTTGCCAGGGTAAGATCGAATTTATCGAAGAAGTAGATTGCCGCGATATTGTTGATGGTCAGCTCGACCCCAAAACAGAGTCCGTACACCACAAACAGCGCCCAAACGCGGATATCCTTTGCCGCCGCTAAAAAGCTCTGGGCTGCGCCATGCTCTCCGGTGGCTGGCGGTAGTTCACCGCGGGCGCGCAGCTCGCTGAAGTTGCCGTCTGGGGCATCTTGAGTGAACAGCCAGTAAGCGATACCGGTAAAAAATAGCACTACGCCAGGCACGACCATGGCCAGACGCCAGCCGAGCGCCTCATTAACGCCTAGCATCAGCATGCCCGCAAAAATCAACGGCATAACAATTTGTGTGGTGCCGCCGCCTAGGTTGCCCCAACCTGCGCTCGTGGCATTAGCTGTGCCAACCACATTGGGCGCAAACATCATGGTGGTGTGGTACTGGGTAATCACAAACGAAGCGCCGATAGCGCCAATCGCTAGGCGGGCCAGCAAAAACGTTTCAAAACTGTTAGCCAGACCAATGCCCATAACCGGAATGGACCCGAGCATCAGTAGGCCTGTGTAGGTTTTACGTGGCCCAATACGATCACACAGCACGCCAATCAACAGGCGCACCACCACGGTGATCGCCACCGAGGCAATAATGGTATTGCCGATTTGGGTTTGGGTGAGTGATAGATCCTCGCGAACCACCGCCATTAGCGGCGCAATGCCGAACCAGCCGAAAAAGCAGATATGAAATGCGAACCAGGAGAGGTGAAACGCGCGCATTTGCGGTGTTGAGAAGTTCAACAGTCGAATGCGGTTGGCTTTATTGCGAATGTCCATGGATGGCCTCACAGAGCATAGAACGAGTTTGCCGAGACACAACGCATCAGGCGTTGCGTGGTTACGAGAACATGCCTTCGCCATTGAAGGTCAGGTTCGACGCACTCGTACCCTTGCGGGCCTGGTCCACGCCTACTACTACTGCATAGCAATAAGCAAATACTCCGCCATCTGTCTTTTTAAATATTTAAATCAGTTGCTTACTGTTTTTTCAAAGCAGTGCTAAGGGAAATAAAATCACTAGATTAATCAAGTGAGCGCACTCCTCATGAGCAGAGTGCGCCAAGTTGGGGCAGTGCTGGATGGCTGAAGGGAGTTATTCGTGCAGATATACTGCATCAATATCCAGGGTTGAGCGTTGGCCGATGGCATCAAAGTTAGCCGTGATCCAGTTGTCGGCGGCTTCTCTCCCTTGGTCAAACAGGTGGCATAAAAATGGCCATTCAGAGTTGAGTTTGCTTGAAACCGATAAGCTATCGAGTGCCTGATCGCCACTAATGCGGTGAAAAAGCGACTGCTGGTAGCAGTTTTCAATACCCTGCTCTTCAAGGGTACGTTTCAACAGCGCGATCATGCGCACTTCTTTAATCAGCGCGGCATTAAAGGTGATTTCGTTAAGGCGGTTCATAATGGCCGAAGCGGAGGTGGGTAGTTCATCACGGCGAATCGGGTTGATCTGTACCAACAGAATATCCCTTGCGCTGCACTCTTCCATTAAGGGGAAGAGGGCTGGGTTGCCCATGTAGCCGCCGTCCCAATATGCTTCGCCGTCGATTTCCACAGCCTGGAACATAAAGGGCAGACAAGCCGATGCCATGACCGCATCGACGCTCATCTCTTCTCGACGAAACACACGCTGTTTGCCGGTGCGCACGTTAGTAGCTGCCACAAAGAGCTTTAGCTGGTCGCACTGGCGTACCCGCTCAAAGTCGATGTGGGCCGCCACAATATCGCGCAATGGATTCAAATTGAGCGGGTTGAGTTGGTAGGGCGACACCAGGCGAGTCATCAAGTCCATGGCGATATAGCCGGGGGAGTGCTCCAAACTCCAATTGCCGGTTAGTACATCCATCGGCGAGCGGCGGATAGGGCTTGCCATGCCCGCGCGGCTTACCGCCTTCCAAAAATCCCTGAGAGATTGCCGGGCGGCCTGTTTACCACCACGGGTAAGGGCATCTGCCATGACTACGCCATTCATAGCGCCTGCGCTGGTGCCACTAATGCCCTCAATCTCAATACGGTCATCTTCCAGAAGTCGATCAATAACTCCCCAGGTATAAGCACCATGGGCTCCACCGCCTTGTAGCGCGAGATCTAGCTTCTTTGCAGCTGCCATCGTCATCCTCACCGTCTGCGTTATGAGTTCCATGCTCAGCATGGCATAAATAACGCATTACGGGAGGAGTGTTATATGGGGAGCAATTTAAGGCGCATCAGCAAGCGGTGAAGGATGACTTGCTGACATCGGTATCTCATAAACAGCCTGCTCCATAAGCTGATCAAGTTGCTTAGCAAGTGCTACGCTTGCTTCCTCCATTAGTGCTAGGGAGGCCAGTTGACCCGTATGATCCCCTTGTCTTGCATAGCGCAAAGCGTCCAAGCCGCTTTCATGGAAGCGGCGGTGAGGAGCCGCCAGCGAGCGATACGCCTCGGTATGTTTGTAGCGCCGCCCCTCGCCCGTAAAGTACCAGCGGCCTAGCGTACAGTGCTGATGATCCACCATGTGGTCCTCGAAATAGGCGGAAAGTAGCTGGTGGTAGATCCGACTTTTCCAAACGGCGTGCTCTAGCTTGGCAGCGTGCAAACAGGCCGTCGTGGTGCTGTGGTGAATCACTTTATACATATGACGTGCTTGACCCATGAGTTGCTCTATCACCTGCTCTGCCGCTTGGGCTGCATTGGCCAGCGCCGTAGATGTTTCCCGCTGATGGGCCTGCACGCGAGCATCTTCTTTTAGCAATATGGCAACCTGCTCAATCCAGTGATCCAATTGGTGGCCTAGATGCTGCGTATGGTCGGCAAGGTGCTGGATATCGCTGACGATAGCAGGTAAGCCAGAGGGCTCCTGGTGTATATGAGCCTCCTCTAGCGCCGTGGTCATGGCAAGTGCACGGGTATGCCCGGCGTTACGGGATAGCTCTACACCGATTTTGCGTAGCTCGTGCAGCGCCTGTTCGCTAGCGAGCGGGGCTGCATAGTGAACATCTGCCTGTTGGAAGCGTTGACACTGGTGTTTGATCGTCTGAGCCGTTTGTTCAGCATGATGAAGCCGCGCAAATAAGTCTGACAAAGTGGCCCGTTCACTCGCTAACTGCTCGGCATGGTGTTCGGCCCCCGTGCTTAATGAAGTCAGCATATCTGCTCCTTTGGACTGGAGCATGCTGATCGATTCAACCGGTGTCATCAGGCTAATAGCACGGCAACCATGAACGCTTTTTTCAGTCGCAAGCTGAGTACGCAGCTCGGTAACTTCATGCTCTAAACGGCGGATCGTTTGAAAGGGGTGCATAAAGGCAAACATGACCAATACCTGCAGTAGCGGAGCGTTGTGTGATCTTTTGTCACAGAGTATTGCAGAGGGTTTCCATGTCTGCCTGGAAAGAGTATCGATTCACGATCAAAATCAACCTCTTGCATATAAAAAGAGGGAGTATTTTCATGCTTCACGACTGCTTTTCTTAATTGTTACCTACCCTTTAGCGGCGAGCTAACGACAGTGCGGTAGGGCAGTTAATCACCTGAGAAGTAGCTAACCACTCCTCATCAGGGTAGTAAGCAAAGACATACTGGTTCTCTTTCAAACTATCAATCAGCGGATATGTGATGTCTTCACGCACGGCGGGGCAGCCGTGGCTACGGCCAAGGCGGCCGGTTTGCGCAATAAAGTCATCGCTAACATAGTCGGCGCCGTGAATAACAATTGCTCGCTCAAAAGCTAGATCGTTCACTTCTGGCTCCAGGCCGTCCAGGCGCAGCGAATAGCCATTACGGCCGTAGTAGCTATTCATAGTGCGGAACAGGCCAATGCTGGACTGATGGCTGTCAGGTGTATTCGAGAAAGCACTAGCCACCGCATCGCCAGAGCCCTGGCCATGTGACACCAGCTCTTCAAACAACAGGGTATGCTGGTGAAGGTCAAATACCCACATGCGTGGCTCTGAAGAGGGGAGCGAGTAATCAATTACGGCTAGGCGCTCTGCTGATGGGTCTGCACAGCTTAGTGCCTGGGCAGCAAGGCGCAGTGCCTCGGGCGTGGCCCCTGGTGCTAACTGGAGTAACTGGTGGTGAAGAGGAGAAACACCCGCGGGCGGTGCTGTTGCCACCTGGGAGAAAAAACTCGCCGCTTGAAGCGGGTAAGAAAGTAACACGATAGGTAAAGAAAACAGTACAGTGGTTATGCGTGAGCGAAAAAGCATGGGTGCAATCCTGACTAAAGTGGCGAAAAAAGGGTACACACGTAGAGTCATCACGAGTAAACGTAAACGGCTATGATAAAAAACGCGTATTGGTACGGGAACAGCTGATATGACGTTAAGCAAAAAGAGTGAAGCCACACCACAACGCTGCATAGTAACGCAAGGAGGGGCGATGAACGACAATCAGCCACTAAGACGATGGGCGATAGGGGCCGCGCTCTGTCTGACGCTAACCTACCCACTGATGGCCACCTCAAGCGAACCCGCTAGCGAAGCGTTACAGCAAGCGCTGACACAGCGCATTCAGCAAAGCGGAGAAACGCTGCCGGTAGAGTCGTTTTACCAACTGAGGGATGGGCAGCCTGCTTGGCAGGCTATCAACCGTGTTGAAGCGCTGGTCAGCGCATTGAGTAGCCTCGTGGATGACGGTTTAACGCCGAGTGATTATCAAGCCGCTTCGCTGTTGGATGATTTTCAGCTTAGCCAGCAGCTAGACGCCCAAGCGAAAGCAAGCTTCGATGTGCGCGCTACCCGTTCGCTGCTGTTAGCACTGGATCATTTATCGCTAGGTAAAGTGAACCCTAAAGACGTCGAGCCCAACTGGGACTTACCACGCCCTGAGCGGAGTTATGCACTTCCTCGGGTAGTGCAGGCGGTTGAAGAGGGTGATGTGCATCAGGCGCTGGCTTTCGCTCGCCCCGCATCTCCTGAGTATGCTCAGCTGCGCGAAGCGTTGACGCATTACCGCCGTTTGGCAGAGCAGGGCAGCGTGCCTTACTTACCGGGGCGTGAGGAGTCGCTGCGTCCCGGCGATATTGATGACGACGTTCAAACGCTACGCCAGCGCCTGACGCTATGGGGCGAGCCCCACCTGCTGGCAGCAGATAGTAGCGCTTACCCCATGGTCGACGTGCAGGCGTCAGGAGCTGACCCTCGCAGCTTCGACCGAGAGTTAGCGCAAGCGGTCATGCGTTTTCAGCGACGCCACCAGTTGCAAGAAGATGGCGTAGTGGGAGAGCGCACACGACTGGCACTGAACATGCCCGTCTCCGCACGAGTGAACCAATTGCGCATCAACCTGGAGCGCGCCCGCTGGATTCGCCCTTCGCTGGAGCGGGCGCCCAACGTATGGGTCGATATTGCAGGCTATCGCTTGCATTATACGCGCCCCAATGGCCAGCATTGGGATACCCGAGTGGTGGTGGGCTCGCCCAGCCGTGAAACGCCGATTATTCACTCCTCCATCAGCCATTTAACGGTTAATCCGAGCTGGACGATTCCGCCTACGATTATGCGGGAAGATGTGCTACCACGGATCCGCCGGGACGAGCAGTATCTGGCGCGGCAGAACATTCAGGTAGTGAGCCTATCTGGAGAAACGCTGGATGCGAGCACGATCGATTGGCAGCGTCCTGGAGGCGTGATGCTTCGCCAAGTGGCAGGGAGCAGCAATCCTCTGGGACGTGTCGTGGTGCGTTTTCCCAATAACGACATGATTTACTTGCACGATACCCCGGCAAGAGGGCTCTTTCAGCGTGAGCACAGGGCGCTGAGCTCTGGCTGTGTGCGGGTTGAGGGGGTAACGGAATTTGCCCAGCTCCTACTGCATGACAGCGGCAGCCGTTATCAACTCAATACGCTGATCGCGAATGGCCGCAGCGATCAAAACGTGAACTTGCCTAACCGTATTCCGGTAGCGCTGCACTATCTGACTGCTTGGCCCAACGGGCAAGGCGATGTAGTGTTTAGAGAGGATATCTATCACCGCGATGCGGCGCTGCTCGCAGCGCTCAAAGCAGTGTAAGTCGCTCGTCATTCATCACTACTGTTCATCACTACGGGTAGTATCAAAAAAGCCGCCCCACGTCGTGTGGAGCGGCTTTTTCGTATCGCCGTGGAGAGTACTTATTGGAGGCTTTCGTCGCTGTCGTTATCGCGCTCGTAGTTAGCCACGCTAATGGTGCCGGTTTCGCCACTCTCCAGCGCGGCCAACATCGGCTCGGCTTGGCGTTGGAACGCGATCAGCGTGTCGCCGCTTAGGCTAGTGTTCTCGGGCAGTTCGACCGTCATCGCGTTCACCGGCGTGTTATTGACGATGACTTCATAATGCAGGTGGGGGCCTGTGCTGCGGCCGGTATTACCGGACAGCGCAATACGATCGCCCATCGTGACGCGCTCGCCCTGGCTGACCAATGGTTGCGACAAATGCAAATAGCGGGTGCGGTAGCCGTTGTCATGGCGCACAACGATGTAACGACCGGCAGCGTGGTGGTTGCCGACACGCTCGACACGGCCATTGGCTGGCGCGGTGATAGGGGTACCAATGGGCATCGCAAAGTCGGTGCCGTTGTGCGGGCTCACTCGACCGGTGACCGGGTGTAGGCGGCGTGGGTTGAAGTTGGAGCTAAGACGATAATTACCTTCGAAAGGATGACGCGCAAAGGCCGGATCGAGGCTGCTGCCTTCGGGCGTGTAAAAATTATCGTCGGTGGTATTGCGCACGACGGTCAGGTCCATGCGCTCGCCGTCATACTTAACGGCCAGTACACGCGAATCAAGTGTCTCGCCATCGATCATGTCAGATTCGACCAAGACCTGAAACTGATCCCCCCGGCGGCTGTCACGACGGAAGTCCAGCTTTTTTTGCAAGATGCGCGTAAGCTCCGTGACGGAGCTGCTGCTCAAGCCGGTGGCTTGGGCTGAGCGAGCAAAGCTGCCCGTTACGCTACCGGCATAAAGGCGCTGTACGGGCTCACCCTGACGTTCGATAGCCGTAATGGCGTATTGGTCACTATCCCGCTCTAGTAGAACGCCTTCGCGCGTGTTCTTCATCATGCGCAGTGCCAATAACCGGCCCGTTTCGTCCAACTGGTAGTCGAAGCTGTGACCTGCACGCCAATGCGTCAACATACGAGGATCGGGTAGGTCGTCCAGCAGGGCGAGCACTTCGCTGTACCCCAAGCCCAGCTCGTTTTGCGCTAACACGGCAAACGTCTCGCCAGGCTCGACGATATGAGTTTCCCACTCAGGAACGAACGGCTCTTCGGCTGCCAGCTCCAGTTCCAGGAACGAGACATCGTCCTCGTAGAGTTCGACCCCATAATCCTCGTAAGAAGTGGCATCAGCGATTTCGACGGAGTTGTCGACATTGAGCATGCCGCTTGTAATCGTGCCTAACACGATGGCCATATGAAGGGCACCGTCATCCAGTGCCCCCTCGTGCAGCGCTACCTGAGATTGGGCATCGCGTGGCTCAGCTTCACTCGCCATAGAGGCTTCTGCGCTGGTAATCACGTCGAGATCAACGATCTCGGTGGCTGCTAATTCACTTAAGGGGATATGTTCCCGGGTAGCGTCGAGCGCGCGCGAGGCACGGTCAATCGCTTCTGCAACGGGCGCTCGCTCTTGACGAAGCGAGGGGACGCCAGGCGCAGAGTCGCTAGGAAGCGGAACTAACACGCTTTCCAGCGGAGTTTGGGGTTGATTCAGGTCATCATAGGTCGTGATAAGTTTTTGTGCGCCCAGCACAGTGACCATGGTGGCCACGGGTAACAGTAATAATTTATGCGTGCGGGGCAGCGAATGAAGGATTCGCAACATGGGTAAATGGGCCGCCGAGTTCGTGAAATAAAAGTAACATGATAGTAAGCAAACTCGGGAACCATACCCCATGGAGGCAGGAGTGAATAGACTGTACATCTATACACAAAACATACTTTCGCTAAAAAGCGGAATTATTCAACTTGGGTGAGGATTTATGAACGCCGTTTGCTAACAAAAGTAACGTTGAACGTGCATGCTGGTGTGCGACGGCCCTCATTATTTTGCTCTTAACCATGGATGTAAGTTAGGCATTGCGAAAGCTGTTATACAGCTTGTGTCTAATTTAAAAGGCTTTTATCTCTTTTTGCGACTTTAATGAGCAGCCAAACAGGGTCTAAGTGAGAGGATCTACACCACGTTAGCAGCCTATACGATGATCATTACTCAAATAATTGAGGCAGCGTTAAAGATAACGAACAGGTTTTTTGTAATTTTTTGTATTTTTGGCGAGTGAGCTTTTGTCTTAGCGCGCTGCCGTTTACGCAGTGTTTGTCAGAGAACGAGTACTCGACGCTATTTCCTGGCATTCTAGTGGTATTTTTTCGAAGATGAAGTGGGTTGTTTCGCTGTATGGCGTCGAGGAAATCGAAATGTCTCGGGTAACACTAGCGCAGTGGCAGATGCTGGCCGCCGTGGTGGATCACGGTGGATTCGCACGGGCGGCAGAGGCTATCCACAAAAGTCCCTCCACGCTTAATCATGCGGTCCATAAATTAGAAGAGCAGTTGGGTATTCAGGTGCTTGAGCCGGTAGGTCGACAGGTACGCCTAACAGAAGCAGGCGAGCTGCTGCTTCGCCGTGCGCGCCAATTGATCGAGAGTGCGGAGTCACTGGAAGATGTAGCGTCGCGGCTTGCGGCGGGTTTAGAGGCTGAAGTGGTGGTGGCCATCGACCAAATTTTTCCTGCGGCTGCTCAGGCAAAAGCGTTGGAGCGCTTCTCTGACACCTACCCGCAGGTCAGAGTGCAGCTTCACGAGAGCGTGCTCAATGGCGGTACTGAAATGCTCTACGACGGCCGGGCGGACTTGGTGATTTCTGGCATCGAAGCGCAGGGATTTCTGGGGGAGCCGCTAGTGAATGTGCGTTTTGTGGCCGTCGCGCATCCAGGCCATGCGCTGCATCAGTTGGGGCGCTCGCTGGATTTGCGCGACTTGGCGCAGCATCGACAGTTAGTGGTGCGCGACTCGGCGCTACGCCAGTCTACCAACGCTGGCTGGTTAAAAGCCGAGCAGCGCTGGACGGTCGGGCATGTGAGTACGTCATTAGATATGCTGCGTCGCGGGCTAGGGTTTGCCTGGATACCGGAAACGCGTATTGCCGATGAGCTGGCCAGCGGTCAGTTGAAGCCGCTGCCGCTAAGCGCCGGGGGTATACGCGAAGTCCCCGTTCAATTGATCTTCCGTGACCGTGACCGCGCAGGCCCTGCGGCCCATGCCATGGCGGCAGCGTTAAAGCGGGCAGTAAAAGAAGTCTGCGAGCAACGTTCGATTCCCTCGAATGAACAGCCGTAAAACATGCGCTTGAGCCTGAATCAGTCGGGGGTATGCTGAACGTCAATCACAGTATAAAACGTTCAACGTAGGAGACGCCTGATGGGACTGCTTGTAAACGGTGAGTGGGTAGACCAGTGGTATGACACCAAAAAGCATGGCGGTGAGTTTGTACGTGAGTCCGCGCAACTGCGCGATTGGGTGGGCAGTAGTGAAGAGTCGCAAGGCGACAGTTATCCGGCCCAAGCGGATCGCTACCACCTTTATGTATCGCTCGCCTGCCCCTGGGCGCACCGTGCGCTGATCATGCGCAAACTGAAAGGTCTGGAACCGTTGATAGGTACTTCTCACGTTAGCCCACTGATGCTGGGCAACGGTTGGACATACCATCAAGACGAAGGCGCCAGCGGCGATCCGATCAATCACGCTGAGTTTCACCACCAGCTCTATACCATGACCAACCCGACCTACACTGGGCGGGTCACGGTGCCGGTATTGTGGGATAAACAGCGCAGCGCGATTATCAATAACGAATCCGCTGATTTGCTGCGTATCTTCAACCGAGCCTTCGATGAGCTGACAGGCAATAATCTGGATTTCTACCCAGAAGATCTGCGCAGCGTCATCGACGAAGTAAATGATGACGTATACGACCATATCAATAATGGCGTTTACAAATCCGGGTTCGCCACCGAGCAGCAGGTGTATGAGAAGCACGTGACCGCACTCTTTGATGCGTTAGAGCGCATTGAGAAGCGACTGGCAGAGCATCGCTACCTCGCGGGGGAGTGGCTCACCGAAGCGGATATTCGCCTCTTCACAACGCTAATTCGCTTTGACGCGGTCTACTTTGGCCACTTCAAATGCAATTTCAAACGCATTGAAGATTACCCGAACCTTTCCAACTACGTGCGTGAGCTTTACCAGTGGCCGGGTGTGGCGGAGACCGTCAATATGGATCATATCAAGCGACACTACTATTACAGCCACGACACGATTAACCCCACGCGTATTGTACCAGCAGGCCCGCTACTGGACTTTATGCGCCCGCACGACCGGGAGCGTTTGCCGGGACAGGGGATACGTCGCCGCTAAATGCTGTACGCTATGTACGAAAAAGGGCCATCCGCTTGGGTGGCCCTTTCCTATATTGCTGTGTATCAGCAAACAAACGTGTTACTCGTTGGCATCTATTGCTTCACGAGTAGACTGCCAAGCGCTCTGTGCACCTTCTTTAGTGGTTTGCCAAGCATCGCGTGCGTTCGCTTTGGTTTGTTCCCACCAGTCGCGATCATACGTTGGGAATGACTCCACTTCTTCAGATGTAGCTTCCAACATGATGCGATGCTCAGTGTCGCCATCGTTTTCAGTATGCGTTTCAAGCGTAAATTGGTCAGTGTTCACTACAATTTCGCGTCCGCCTAAGCCAAGTACAGCACCACTCTCGATTACGAGGGCTGAAATACGCATCTCTTCGTCAAACAAAATGTCATCGACTTCGCCAATCTCTTCGCCTGACCCATTGGCAAAGAACACTTCTGCATCAAGGATATCATCGGCAGAGTACATACCCTGCGGCTCTGTTTGCGCCTGAACATTAAAGGCCATACCGCCAAGCAGTGCCGTTGTAATTGCAGTCGTGAGGATTGATTTACGCATAGCTTCTCTCCATGTGGCTATAAAAGTAGCGTTTTAACGCTAACAATAATCTGATCCCAGTTCATGTGCATCACGCCTTGAAGTTCTTGAACAACGTGAGGCACCTCTCAGGTTAGACCAATAGTGAACAAGTGCAAGTTTCAGGATGATATTGGTTAAAGTAAAAAAGCTGGTCAGCTCACCAGTGGGGTGGTAGGATGCGCGCTCCTCGCATGTGTTGACCCCTCCATCACGACGGCAAGCGTTGATTCAGTGGCCTTGTGGCATTGAGCAGAACGTTTGCAGGAACATCCCCTCGACTGGATGTTCATTGCTGTGAAGATGGCGCGCCTCCAGCATTTCACCAAACGGGTGAAATCGGCGCAGAAGGTCGCCACAGCGGTTGGCCCGCAAATGCGGTGTTGCCAACCGAATGCCAGGTGCGACCGGCGTCTCCGACTCCACTGATGACGATATCCGCGATGCGGAGCCTTGTTCTTTTGCAGCGTACTGTTACGCGCTGCATGAAAACAGAGTCAGAGACGCTTACGATGTTTTTTGCCGGTTCTTCCGGCCTACCAAGGTGTGATTAATGACCTCGACTTCTGTCGCCTCGCCGAGCTTCGGCGATCTGGCTCTATTGCCTGCCGTTCTGTCTGCTGTTGAAGCACAGGGCTATGAAACTCCTTCACCCATCCAGGCGCAGACCATTCCTGCGTTGCTGGAAGGTCGCGATATGCTGGGCCAAGCGCAAACGGGTACCGGCAAAACCGCTGCTTTCGCACTACCGCTGCTGTCGCGTCTCGACATGCAGCGTCGCGAGCCCCAGGTACTGGTGCTTGCGCCGACCCGCGAACTGGCTCAACAGGTCGCCGTCTCTTTTAGCCGTTATGGCCAAAACCTTCAGGGGTTGGAAGTGGCTACCCTCTGCGGTGGTCAAGAGTACCGTGAGCAGTTAGGGGCGCTGAAGCGTGGTGCCCAAGTGGTAGTGGGCACGCCGGGCCGCGTGATTGACCACCTGGATCGTGGCAGCCTGAAGTTAGATGGCCTGTCTGCGCTGGTGCTGGACGAAGCCGACGAAATGCTGCGCATGGGCTTTATCGACGACGTAAAACGCGTGGTTGCCGATACCCCGAAAGATGCTCAGCGTGTGTTTTTCTCGGCGACCCTGCCGACTGAAATCGAGCGCATCGTCAACCGTTATTTGGTCAACCCGGTGAAGGTGGCGATCGAGTCGCGCACCACCACAGGTGAAAACATCGAGCAGCGCCTCGTGCGTGTCGACGGTGGTGCCAAGCTGGAAGCGCTGGCGCGTATTCTCGAAGTGGAGCCGGTGGATGCGGCCATCGTGTTCGTACGTACACGTGCTGCCTGTACCACGCTGGTCGAGCAGTTGACTGCTCGTGGCGTCAACGCCGCTGGCCTATCGGGTGATCTAGATCAGAGCCTGCGTGAGCGCACGATTACCCGCTTGAAGCGTGGCAAAGTGGACGTGCTGATTGCGACTGACGTTGCTGCCCGTGGTCTTGACGTTCCGCGTATTACGCACGTTATCAACTACGACCTGCCGCAAGACGCTGAAGCCTACACCCACCGTATCGGTCGTACCGGTCGTGCGGGCCGTAGCGGCATCGCAATCACTTTCGCGGGCTTCCGTGAAGGTCGCAAAGTGGGTTGGATGGAGCAGGCAACCGGTCAGAAAATGACTGAAATGCCGCTGCCTGACGAAGCCGCTATTCGCGCCCACCGTGATGAAGTGTTCCATCATCGCGTTGTTGCCGCGCTGACGAAAGGTGCAGAAGAGCAGCGTGCCCTGGTCGAGCGTTTGGTGGAAGAGGGTCACGACGCCGTCGAGCTGGCCTGCGCGTTTGCCGCCATGGCCCGCGCCGACGAAGCGCCGATTGGTCGTCTTCAGGCACCGCGCAAAGAGCGTGCCCCGCGCGATGGCGCACCGGGCAAGCCGGGCGGTGCTCGTCGCGAGCGCTCCAGCGCGCCCAGCGAAGGCATGACCCGCTACCGTGTTTCCGTTGGCCATAAAGACGGTGTGAAGCCGGGTCAACTGGTCGGCGCGCTGGCGAACGAAGGCGGCATTGAAGGCGCGCGTATCGGTCGTATCGATATTCGCAACGCTTTCTCGGTCGTTGAACTGCCTAGCGGTCTGCCGTCTACCATTCTGGCCAAGATGGCTCGTGCCCGTGTGGCCGGTCGCCCGCTGGAAATCAGCGAAGACCGTGCGTCTGAGCGTGCACCGCGCCGCCGTCGTGACGATGGTGATGCGCCGGTTCGCCGCCGCGAACGTGCGTAACTCAGTCTTGGGCGCTTAACATCGCCTAACGCTTGAGTCACGTCGATCCCCCTATGCCACTGGCCTCGCGCCAACTGGCGTAGGGGGATTTTTTTTGGCTACGCTATACGTACTTCACTTTGATAGTCACAAGGAGCATGCATGGACGCTGCGCTACACGAATGGAGCCTGTCACCCAAACAGGCGATTGCGCTGCAGTCACAACTCGCCCAGCAGTTAGAGAGCCGTGACCGCATCAACCCGGTGAGGTATATCGCGGGGGTAGACATTGGCTTTGAAGAGGGCGGGGCGGTGACGCGGGCGGCAGTGGTGGTGTTGCAGTGGTTGCCAGAAGAGGCTCCGTATCTACCGGTGGTCGAGCAAGTGGTGCATCGCGAACCCACACGCATGCCCTATATTCCAGGGCTACTCTCCTTTCGCGAAATCCCCGCTGCGCTAGGTGCGTTTGCCAAGCTCAAGACTCAGCCACAGCTGGTGATGGTCGATGGCCAAGGCATCGCCCACCCCAGGCGGCTAGGGGTCGCGGCACATCTAGGGCTTTGGCTTGATCTACCTACCATCGGTATCGCCAAGTCACGGTTGACTGGTAAGCATGCAGAGGTTGGTGAAGCGCGGGGCGATTGGGTACCGCTCATGGCCGGGCAAGAGGTGATTGGTGCCGTACTACGCTCGCGGGGGAACGTAAAGCCGGTATTCGTCTCGCCGGGGCATCGGCTTTCGCTGGATACCTCCCTTGAGTGGGTAATGCGCTGCCTGGGCCCAACCAAGCTGCCTGAGCCGACCCGCTTGGCAGATCGGCTGGCATCGCGGCGAGATCAAAAGAAGCGTTAAATAAAGTCGATAAAAAGCTGCAGCAGGCTGGTCGCTTCTGGCGTCTCGCTAATCTCATTGAGTAGCTGGTCTGGGTTGTCACCCTGGTCACGCAGGGCTGCGCGCTGGCGCTCAATGTAGGCGCGCATGACGGGCGGTGAAAACTCAGGGTGAAACTGCACGCTCCATTGGCGCGGCCCGTAGCGTAGCGCTTGGTGGGCGTCGTGGCAGTTGTGGGCCAGAATAGTAGCGCCATGAGGAAGCTGCATCACCGACTGTGCGTGGGTGAGGTGAGCAGGGAAGTGCACGGGTAGTTGGCTAAAGAGCGGGTCTTGCTGGCCTGCCTGGGTTAAGCGTACCGTCCGAGTGCCCGATTCTCGGCCAGCGGGGTGATAGTCGCTAATACCGCCAAACGCCGCCGCCATTAGCTGATGGCCATAACAAACGCCCAGCAGCGGCAGGTTATCGGCCAGTGCTTGCTGCAGCCAGGGTTTTAGCGCCTCGCTCCAGGAGGGCTGCTCGCTCACCATGCTGTGAGAACCGGTAATCACGGCACCTGCAATGTCGTCGGGAGGCGTCGCCGTCAGCCGCGCATCCCACACCTTTAGCGTTAACTGCTCGGGTAACGCATCGTTCAGCCGCCGGATAAACAGCTGCTCAAAATCACCGTGTTGGTCGACCACTTCAGGGAAGGCGTCCCCGGTTTTAATAATGACTAAAGAGGCCATGGCATTCTCGTTATCGTATCGCGGCGGTGGAAAGATAGCCGAATCAGGTCATTACGCTGTAAGCTGAAACGTCTTGTTTAATTACCGTTTTACCATACATTAGGAGCTTGATATGCAACAGATTACTCGTGCAGGGCAGCCGATAGATGTAGCAGGTACTCTACCTGTCGTTGGGCAAGCTGCCCCGGCGATGACGCTGACCAACAGCGACCTGGAAGATGTCACGCTGGACACCTACCAAGGCAAACGTAAAGTGTTGAACATTATACCCAGTGTGGACACGCCCACCTGTGCGATGTCTACCCGGCGGTTTAATGAGCTGGCCTCCAGCCTGCAAGATACCGTTGTGCTGGTAGTCTCGGCTGACCTGCCGTTCGCCGCCAAGCGCTTCTGCGGAGCCGAAGGGCTGGATAACGTTGAGATGCTCTCCACCTTCCGTCATCGGGAGTTCCAGGAAGCCTGGGGCGTGGCGCTGTGTAACAACAGCATGGAAGGGCTGTGTGCCCGCGCGGTCGTTGTACTGGATGCGGACAACCGCGTGCTGCACAGCGAGCTGGTCAGCGAGTTGAAGAACGAGCCTGATTACGACGCGGCATTGGCTGCACTGAAAGGCTAGCGGGGCGCCTTGGCCGCCTTCACCAGCGCACGTATCAAACGCTGCTGGGGGCGGTTGAAGATTAGCCATTCGGGATGCCACTGTACGCCAATCAGAAAGTCGTGGGCTTCGGACTCAATCCCCTGCACTAGCCCATCTCTGTCTCTCGCGACGATTTTAATGCCTTTTCCCGCCTGGTTAACGGCCTGGTGATGCAGGCTGTTCACCCGACACCAAGTGACGCCCAGCAGTTGATACAGTTGGCTGCCGCCGACGATATCCACCGTTTTACGGGGCAGCACGGTACGCCGCCGCTTCAAGCCTTCATGGGTCGTATAAATATCGGGGTCCAGCGTGCCACCCAAATGTACGTTAATTAACTGAGCGCCCCGGCAGATGCCAAGCACCGGTGTGTTTTGCGGAATGAACCGATTCAACAAGCTCAATTCTAACTCGTCCCGGGCGGGATCCAAGCGCACGTCGAGCTGCACTTCGCCGCCGTACAGGTGGGCTTGAATGTCGTCCCCGCCGCCAATGATCAGGCCGTCCAGATGCTCTGGCAAGGGGCGGGAAGGGGAAAGCCGCAGCGGCCTGCCGCCGTGACGCCAGACGGCAAACCAGTCGAAGCACCAGGCAAGCTGGCTTTTGTAATCCGAGGTCGTGATGCCGATCAGGGGTCTAGACATGGCCAAACAGTCTGCGCTTGAGGCGCTGCCACCAGGACTGGCGCTGTTCGGCCATGTACTCCTGGCAGCGGGCGTGAAGGTTGTCCTGATCGTGGGCCAGCTTCTCTACCTCCACCCAGCGGTTCCACTCCATTACGCTGCCCCAGCCCGGCTGCGACAGCTGCGCATTGGGCAACCGATAATGGAAGGTGGGCCGTGGCTTGGTCAACTGGCCGTGCAGCAGCGCGTGAGGGTGTTCCGGGCGCAGGTGGGCAAACAGCGGCAGCAGGTCCAGCTCGCGGTTACGGGTAGGATTATCGGCCAGGTAGTCGTCGATGAAGGTGTCTAGGTCCGGCTGGTAACGCAGATCCAGCACCTTACGGGCGTACTCCTTGGGAAACGGGTTGGCGTGCGGCAGCACTTCGCGGGTGATATCCACCTTAATTTCTTCACGCAGCCAATTGGCCAGCAGCAGGTAGGCGCGCATCATGGCGAGCAGGTACTCCACCTCCTGGCTTTCCACCTCAGGGTTCAGGTGTAGACCAAAACCATAGAGCAGGCTGGCATCGGTGCCTTTGGCGCCTTTTTCCCGCAGCGTTTCAAAGAGCGTATCGAGTGTTTCTAGCTCGTCCCAAGGAATAGGCGGGCAGACGATTTCGGTGGGCACCAAGCCGGTCACCATATCGCCGATTAGCTCGCGGGTTTTTTGGTGAAACTCTACTCGCCGCTGGTGCTGCTGGCGCGCCCATTCACTGTCGCTTTCATGGTGCTCTTCCAGCAGTGCTTTATCAGGGTGGGCGTATTGGGTATCCAGCTCAATGCCAAACTCTCCCCAACGTGTGCCTTCCACCTGTAGCCGATGAGGGCTGACCACGTTAAGCTCCCCACCAAATAGCGTGCGCACCAGCTCAGCCGTCTCGCGGGGCGGTAGCCCGGCAAACTCGATTTCAACGCCGACGCAGCGTGTTTGGCCATCTTTATTTACGCGTTTGGGTGGGGCTTGCAGCGTCATCTCGGTATCCTTGAGAGGAACGTTTGAAGGGGCAGCCTATCATAGTCACGCGTTGAGGCTGAGCGTAATCAACGAAGTAAATGTTAATCACCGGTACCTGTGGCCGGTCTATGTCGGGAGTGACGTGTGCGACAGCACTGGATAACCCAAATCATCGTAGGCGTAGTGCTCAGCATGCTGCTCAGCGCGGCGGCACTGGCGCAGAGTGTTTCCTTGCCTAACCTGACGGGTGGCGACTCGTCGGAACAGTCCGAGGTAAGTAACGAAGATTTTCAGCGCTCGCTTGGCAATGTGATCTCCATACTCGAAAACGAGGAGCAGCGCACCGCACTACTGGACTCGCTGCGCGAGCTGCAGGTGAGCACCGAGGCCGCCGAGGAGGATGGCGTCGTCCGCCAGGGGTTGTTAGGCGCGCTGGCCGATACGCTAACCGACATTGGCGAACAGGCCCAGGCGGGAGATTCACCGATTGACGAGTGGTCACGCCAGCTAGTGCAGGGGGCGGATGACTTACGCGCTTTACATGATGGCGCTGACCAAGGGGAGGTCATTCGCGCGGTGGCCGACGGCGCCGTGCTGGCCTTTGTATGGAGCGCGCTGTTGGTAGTGATGATTGCCTTTGGCCGCTTAGTCGCCACGCGACGCCACTGGCCGTTGGATCTTCCCCGCGACCCCAAAGCGTGGCTGCTGGCGGTGCACTTTTTACGTCGCATGCTGCCGTGGACGCTGTCATTTGCCATTACCCTCGGTATTGGTCAAATCCTGCCTTACAGCCCAGGGCGTGCCGTGGTGCTGGTGGTGGCATATATCTGCCTATGTGGCCGCGCGCTCTCGGTAGTGTTTGAGACCGTGATCGCCTTCTTCAGTCGGGGCCATCGCTTCCCGGCAGTGCAGGTGTTACAGCACAAAGCGCTGCGTGGCCTGTTTGTGATTGGCGCGCTGATTGCCTTGGGCGATGCGGTGAACTCCACGCGCTTAGTAGAACTACTGGGCGCAGAGCTTTCCGGCTTGGTATCGGTGCTGGCGAACATGCTGGCAGCGCTGCTATCGGCGCGCTTTATCTTTAAGTTTAAGCGCCCCATACGTCATCTGATTTGCAACCGGCCTTATAAGCAGCGCCGCGATGCCAGCGCCGCGGTTGAGATGATTCGTACCTTGGGAGGGCTGTGGCATATCCCGGCGCTTTTAATGGTTGGTGGCTCGCTGCTGGCGATTTTTATTACCGTAGGGGATGTGGGCACGGCCCTGGCGCGCTCGATTGTCTCTGCCAGTTTACTAGTGCTGACGCTAGTCGTGACCGGGCTGCTGCGCCGCCAAGCCGAGCGGCTCAACAAGCGCCGGCATCGCCGCCGCTTCAGTCAGTACCGCAAGCGTTTGGAACGTTTCGGGTTCGTGCTGGCACATATTTGCGCGTGGATGGTGTTCGCCGAGCTCTCTATGCAAGTGTGGGGCGGTTCGCTGTTTGGTTTAGGCCAGCAGGCGGTGGCCAGCGCCCGCATCGGGCAAGCGCTGGTGAGCCTTGGTGCTACGATTTTGCTGGCCTGGCTGGTATGGATCTTTGCCGATACGGCCATTCAGCGGGCGTTGACCTCTTCGGCTCGCTCCCGCGGGCGGCGTGTGAACCAGGCGCGGGCGCAAACCATCACGCCGATGATCCGCAACGTCATTTTCGTAGCGATTCTCATCATCGCGGTGATTGCGGGGCTAGCCAACCTTGGGGTGAACGTCACGCCGCTGCTGGCCGGTGCCGGTGTGATCGGTCTGGCCATCGGTTTTGGTGCCCAAACCCTGGTGCAGGATTTAATCACTGGTATTTTTATTCTGATTGAAGACTCGTTGGCGGTGGATGACTTTGTGCAGATCAACGGCCATATGGGCACAGTAGAAGGGTTAACACTGCGCACCGTGCGGCTGCGTGACCTGGACGGCGTGCTGCACATCATCACCTTCAGTCGTATCGAATCGATCCACAATATGTCCCGCCAGTTCGGTATTGCGCTGATGCGTATTCGCATTCCTTACGATATGAAAATCGACGATGCGATTACCCTGATGCAGGAGACCGCCCAGGAGCTGCGCAAGGACCCGATGATGCGCCACTACATCTGGTCGCCGCTGGAGATGCAGGGCGTGCAGGGCTTCGAAGAGGGCTGCCCCATCCTGCGGATGCGTTTTCGCACCGCACCGGAAATGCAGTGGGATGTTTCCCGCGCCTTTAACCTGCTGCTGAAGCAGCGCATGGAAGCACAAGAGATCGACCTGGGTGTACCGCGTTTGAGTGTCAGCATGGAAGCGCGCTCTGAGTCGCGTATGGAAGACACCTCCGGCACCGATTTAAGCATGGAGCGGGGCGAGGAGAGCCGTTCTTCTTCCAATGAAGAGCCACATAAAAAGCCCGCGCCCCCGAAGCCCGCACCACGCCCCACTCAGGCGGAAATCCGTCAAGACGAGCGGGAGCGCCACGGCACGTCAGCCCAAGCCAAGCCCCAAGCTCAAGGCAAACCCCAAAGCGAGGCCTATGCCCGCCCCCACGGTGAAAACGGCGATGAGTAACCATGGCCCCCGCAGGCGACGCCAGCGGTTATAGAGCGAGACCGCGTGACTGACGCGGTCAACTAGCTCATCGTGGCGTGAGATCGCGTTATCCGGCGGCAGCGAAAAATCATTGGCCACATCGCCCTGCCAATGGGCACCGTGGGTTAGGCCCAACCGGGCGCGCAGGCGCCCAATGTCGCTCAGGGTGTGGTGAAGGGTGTCGTAGGTTTCCCGGTGTGGGGCAACGGCGAGCACGGAGGTAGCATCCTGGCGTAGTGCGCTATTGGGGCAGCGGGCCAGGGCGCTCTTAATCTGCTGGTTGTTGGCATCCGGCGTCAGGGCGAGGCGTTGGTACAGGTCGCGCATAATCCAGGAAGTCTCTTTCCAAGCGTAGTGATTAGTAGGTTTGCATCAAATAATCATAGGCATTTTTGATGCGTTGAAAACGCGCCGACGCTAGAGCGACCTGGTGCTCGCTATCGGAGTAGAAGCGATCTGGGTGGTGAAGCTGGGCCATGCGGCGATAGGCGCGGCGTACATCGGTTTTGCTCGCCCCTGGCGTCAGCCCCAGGACGGCGAGGGCGCGAGTAGTGCGATCGGGAGGCGGTGGGCTGCTACGTTGCTGGCGTCGTCGTGACTCCTCTTGTCGCGCCTGTTCCTGGCGTGCTCGCTCCTGACGCGCTTGTTCGGCTCGGGCCTGTTCGGCGCTGGACTGCTCCGCCCGCGCTTTGGCACGGCGGGCGTCCTCTTTTTGCTGCTTTTTTTCCTGCTGCTTCTGCTTCTTTTCCTGCTGTTTATCGGCTTTGGCCCGCTGCTGCTGTTCAGCCTGTTCTTGCGATGCCTTCTCGCGTTGGGCGGCGTCGGCCTCTTCTTGCGCCTTCTGGGCGTAATAAGCCGGGTCGTGGGTTTGCCAATAGGCGTCGCGGCTTGGGTCTTCTGGTGGGCGCAAGGGCTGGCCGGTCAGCTCTTGAAAAAGCGTGCCCAAGGTGGCCGGCGCTACGTTTAGCAAATCGGCTAAAAAACGCAGGATATAATGGTTGGCAAGCGAGATATCGCCGTCGTCCGTGGCCACGGTAATCGCTTGGTGCATCACACTCAGGCTACGCTCTTTAGAACACTCTTTGCGTACCACCTCGGCGGCCAGCTGAATGGCGTGCAGGTCTTGGCTGTGGGCAATACTCATCACCGGCCCCAGTTCGTGTCCGTGGCGAAACTGCGATGTCACCTGGGCCAAGCGGCGACGCCGCTGGCCTTCCGAGACGTGCTGGCGGTGCACCAGCACCCAGCCCAGCAGTAGTAGTGTGGCCGTATCCACTTGGCTGCGGCTTTTGAGCAGCAGCAGCTCAAAGGGTGAAAAACGGGCGGTGGACATTCCCTAGCTCCAAGGCGAAGTAGTAAACCGTAGCCTCTGTTTAGCAGACCACTATGGCGAGCTCACCATGGTATATCATCGTGTTTGGCAATGAAGTAGGAGATTCGTGAGGTGATCAACGTTGAGCGTAAAAATAGCTTCCAACTGCGCCTATCGCGGCGGCTAAAAGAAGAAACCTCGCATACGCTCGATGTGTATTTGTTCGTGCCCAAAGAGCTTGGGTTGAGCACTCACGTCATTTCCGAAGAGGCATTTTATCATGGTGCGATCAGTGTCTCGCGCACTTACTACAGCGACGAGTATCACTTGCCGCTGGTGCATAGCCGATTGGCTAGCCGTAACCAGTTGGGTAGCGACTCTTACCGCTTGAGCCTCAGCCTTTACGCCTATCAATACGTGGGGGCCTTGGAGCGCACCACCCAAGCCTTGCTGGCTGACGCCCGTAAGCTGCGTCGCGAGCCAACCGATGAGCCAGACGCCTGGAATGAGAAGGCCAACGCACTGACCGAACGGCTCGCGGAAATGAGTGACCTGAGTGACGGCATTCTCAAACGCCTGCGGCGTAACCCGCCCAGCGACGAGCGCCTTTATAA
>Ga0208063_1000029_pt1 | contig 43020 bp, 38 predicted proteins | sample DeeseametaMP0203_FD_184219 | JGI IMG/M metagenome (GOLD analysis project Ga0208063, IMG submission 184219) | Marine microbial communities from the Deep Atlantic Ocean - MP0203 (SPAdes) | ecosystem: Environmental > Aquatic > Marine > Oceanic | place: South of Cape Verde, Atlantic Ocean... | reverse complement strand
TCCTCGTCAGGAAGGTATGCGTGAAATCCTTGGGCTGCCGTAAACGCTTTATCTGGGAAAAAGATTGTGTTTTTTGACAAGAAGATGTACTACAATAACAGTTAGTCCATATGATAGGAAAGATTATAAAAAATATATCCGCCAGCACTTTCAAAGTACTAAGGATAATTGAGCGGAGTTCTTAGAAAAAATAAGGGAGGGTAAGATGGAAAAGAGAATTGTTGTCCCCATAGACTATAGTGATGTCAGCAAAGACGTCGCACTATTTGCTGACAAATGGGCAGTCCGCACTACAGGAAAATTATATTTTCTACATGTGAGTCGACTGCCGCAAGTTTCATACTATCCCGGACATTTTGAACACCTGGATCAGCGTGATGAGAATGAGGATCTGTACACACTTGAGAATTTTCTGGGGCAGTTTGGATTGAAATCGAACTTCGAATTCTCTCACGAATACGGCAGTCCCTATCTCAAAATTGTGGATTTAGTGGAAAGTTTAGAGGCTGACCTTGTAATTTTGTCAGCACACTCACATACAATGCTTGGCAGGCTGTTCCTGGGGAGCAACACCGATTATGTCATGCATCATGTTCATTGTCCCATTTACATCTTTAAAAAGACTTCTTTGCAGACCAACAAAATTATATTGGTTCCTCTTGATTTCAGTGAAGCCAATCGTCCTGTCGTAGAAAAAGCTAATCTGTGGGCAGAGCGCACGGAGTATGAACTGCATTTTATGCATGTGATGATCCCTGTGGATTATTCATATTTTGGTGCAGAAACCAGTTTGGGATTAGGCAAGGCAGAACTGGAAATGACGGAAGAACAGGGAATGGAAGCAATGGATAATTTTCTGGCACCAATGAAAATAACAGTTCCGGAAAAACGTCTGGTGCTTTTTGGAAATTCTTCTTATTCCCGGATTCTGGAATATCAAAAAGAAGTTCAAGCGGGTTTACTGATGCTGGCTGGACATGACCATACTGTTGCCGGGAGACTGTTTCTGGGCAGCAATACCGATTATCTGCTGCATCATATTGACGTTCCAATGTACGTTTACAAATGCTGAAACCTGGCAGTAGTTTTCTTGTAGAATGCAGTAATTTAGTTTTCTGTTAGATCAGTTTATCTGAGAGCAAGGCGCCAGGGCAATCACGAACTAAACTTTTTTTACTTCAATTGTCACTGGTGGTTCAGTGTGTTTGTTGACTCCATGTCTCAGCGTCCCTTCCAGACTGCTTGACGTTTGTTGATGAAAGAATCTACTCCCTCAGTCACATCATCCGCCATCATGTTACAGGCCATGATTTCACTGGCAAAGGCGTATGCATCTTCCATTTTACTTTCCAGTTGTTTGTAGAACATTTTTTTGCCTGTGGAAACAGCAACGGAGGATTTGGCAAGAATTGAGTCTGCAAGTTGTTTAACTTCCTCATCCAGTTTTTCCAACGGTGCCACACGGTTGAGCAGGCCCCAACTGAGTGCCGTGTTTGCGTCAATGAAATCGCCAGTAAGCAACAATTCCATTGCCTTTTTGCGCGGTATATTTCGGCTCACCGAAACTGCCGGAGTAGAGCAAAACAAACCAACATTGATTCCGGACGTGGCAAAACGAGTGTCCTCTGCCGCCACCGCCAAATCGCAGGCCGCCACCAATTGACAGCCTGCCGCAGTAGCAATTCCATGGACCCTGGCAATGACAGGCTGAGGCATTTGATTCAGTGTCATCATCATCCTGCTGCACTGCTTAAAGAGCGTTTTGTAGTACGTTTCTTTCCGTGTGGCAATCATTTCTTTCAAATCATGTCCGGCACAGAACACTTTGCCTGCACCTTGTAAAATCACCAGTCTGACTGCATTGTTTTCTGTGATTCTCTCCAGCTTTTCCTGCAGCGAAGTCAGCATTGCTTCAGACAAAGCATTGAATTGTCTGGGACGATTCAAAGTTAAAGTGGCCACACCATTGCCCAGTTCTTGAAGTACCAGATCTTCTGCTGCAGCAGAAGATGGGTTAATTTGCTTTGCGGTTGTATTCATTTTATTCCTTGCTGTTTATTGTAGTTTTCGTGAAGCATTAACAGATATTGTTCAATTACCGGTACTATACACTGTGCCGTTAATGTGGGGAAAATGTCAAATGCATGTTCAATTAAAGGCAAAGTCAACAATGCTGAATGACGTCTATTTTTTGACTGAAGGGCATGCCAAAATGCTTGTGTTTCCTGTACAGGAATCAGAGCGTCAGTTTCTCCTTGAAGCAGTAAAAATGGAGGAGTTTTTTTGGAGACCCAGTTTGCCGGAGTAATTTGCTGATAGCATTCCGGTTCTGTTTCGGGAGTTCCCCCGCAAACCATTTTCAACACTTTGGCTTTGGCAGGGTAAGGTGTTTTTTTACTAAATGGTGTACTGAAATCGAAGACACCGGAGACTGGAATACAGCCTTGAATTCTTGTATCATCCTGTTCAAATCCAGGCTGGAATTCTGGCTGGTTAGGCGTAAGTGCCATCAATGCTGCTAAATGGCCTCCGGCTGAACCTCCTGTTGAGACAATAAAATCCGAGTCTACGCCAAATTCTTTTGCATGGTTACGAATCCACTTCAATGCACGCTTGATGTCAATCAAATGCTGAGGGAATTTTATGTCCGGACTGAAGCGGTAGCCGACTGAAAAACAAACCCAGCCCTGTGCAGCCATATGTGTCATTAAAAATGCGGCTTGCCGTTTGCTGCCGATAATCCAGACTCCGCCATGAATTTGCAATAATACGGGACGCTTCTTTTTTGAACTTCGAGGACGATAAATATCCAGCCTGAGCCGCAAATCGTCTTCTTCAAAAAACACATGGTTCCTTATTATTTCTATCCGTGGATCTTCTAAGATACTGTTCGGATTTAACCAACTGTGCCAGTTAACTTCCAGAAAATTGTCTGGAGGAGAGAAAAATGTTGAACTGTTTTGCCAAATACTGCCCAACTGTTCTTCTAATTGTTGATCAATGCGCGCAGGTAAATTTAAAATTATCCAGAGGCGGATAATCAAGATAATCCAGCAGCAAAGATGAATCACAAGACCAGCCCAACCGAGCGTCTGGCTGAAAATGTCCGAAAATGAGAAAAGAAGGGCTATTCCTGAATTAAGCAGTATCCACTGCGGAAGCAAATCACCAACTAACCATCCCAGTGCAAATGAAATAAGTAATGTGAAAAAAGAAGAACTTCTGCGTTTAGCAAGAGGATGGAAAACATTGAGTGTCAGAAATACAGAACTTAATGTCCAGAATATGAAGAGAATTGTGACCATGCGGCTTTATAAAAGCAATGCAGAGTCCTCTTTAAGAATTACTAAGAGAAAAGTAAGGAAAGTTAGAAACTGTGTTTAACACTTACATTGCAGTCAAACACAGCCAATAAATTAACGTTTAGAAAATTGATATTTTTTACGTGCACCAGGCTGTCCGTATTTCTTACGTTCAACTTTGCGGGAGTCACGGGTCAGCATTCCGGCCTTTTTCAGAACATCACGTGAGTCTTCGAGAGCAAGTAATAATGCACGTGAAATTCCATGTCGAATAGCACCCGCTTGACCTGAAAGTCCGCCGCCGTGAACGTTGATAAATATATCAAATTTTTCAAGTGACTCGGTTAGTTCCAAGGGCTGACGGAGAACCATTTTAAGAGTTTCTCGACCAAAATAATCTTCAACAGGTCGTTTGTTTACTACAATTTCACCTTTTCCCGGCCTGAGGTAAACGCGGGCTACGGAGTCTTTTCGACGTCCAGTTCCGTAGTATTGTACAGTTGCTTTTTTTACCATAGGTCAGATATTAAGGGGCTGAGGTTGTTGAGATTCGTGTGGGTGCTCCGAACCGGTATAAACTTTTAAACGCTGAAGGGTACGTCGGTTGAGTGCATTTTTTGGCATCATACCTTTGACAGCACCTTCCACAATGCGCTCTGGATGTTTTTCCTGCAGTTCATAATATCTGGCGCTCTTAATTCCTCCAGGATATCCAGTATGATGATAGTACATTTTATCCTCATTTTTTTTACCGCTTACGTGGATTTTTTCTGCATTAACCACAATTACAAAATCTCCTGTGTCTACATGTGGAGAAAACAAAGTTTTATGCTTTCCACGCAGCACATGGGCAATCTGAGTTGCCAACCGGCCCAGTGTCCGGCCCTCTGCATCCACAATCCACCAGGCTCGCGGGTGCGTGCCATTGTAGAAATCCTCTTTTCTGGCAAATTTAGTATTCATTAATTATCTCAATCTTTTTTTATGAAATTAGACCAATTCTTTTTTCAGGCAGTTTTAATTAAATATCTACCGCAAAACCTTTACATTATGCGGTAATATTAGTTTATTTGCAAGACCTTAATATACTTTTTGGATTTATTGATGAAAAAATGAAAGATTTTCTTTAGCGTTAATTATTGTATTTACTAGACAGTCACTAGTTTTTTCGTGTAATCCGCAAAAGTATGAGAGGGATCTTATAATATATCAGCATTTGATCAGATATTTCCTTTCGGTCGAGAAGACATGCTGAAGTCAATAATATAACCATATTAAGAGAAATAATGATTCACGATTTATGTACTGCACCATTGATTTATTCCCGGATGAGGGCCTTATCATTGTGGAATCAAATCTTAGTCAGGCTCGGCCGCAACCACTGTGTTCCTTCCTCTCTCTTTTCCCTCATATAAACAGTCATCAGCCTTTTTCAAGAGCAGTTCCCTTGCATCTGCATCTTCCGGAAATGTTGCAATCCCAAATGTACAAGTGAGATTACCCAGCGGTTGCTGTTCCTGATTTGGAAATTTTTCATCAGCAATTGCCGTGTGCAGTTTTTCACCAATCAAAAGTGCATTCATTTTTCCACATTTTGGTAAAATGACTACAAATTCATCACCTCCAAAACGTGCAGCCAAGTCACCTCTCCGGACCCTGTTTTTGAAGATTGTGGCAACTGAGGCAAGGACAGCGTCGCCCATTTGATGACCATGTGCATCATTATAATGTTTAAAGTGATCCACATCAGCGATTATAAACGAGAATGGTTGTTGTTCTCCCGGGTAAAGGGTTACCATTGCCTCCAGAAACTCATCCATCCTGCGGCGGTTGGCTAATCCGGTAAGTCTGTCTGTGTCAGCAGTAATCTCTACCTGTTCCAACTCTTTATGAAGATAATGATCTTTTCGGATTTTGGCAATTATGTGCTTCAAGTCAAAATCTGAAAATGGTTTACTTAAAAAATCTGTCACGCTGAGTCCCGCAAGAAAGCGCCGGTTTTCTTCTTTATTACAATATTTACTAACAACCAGGATGGGCGAAAAATGAGAGCAGCATATTTCAATCAAGATATGAATAGAATCTTTACGGGAAAACCCTCCTGTAAAATTTTCAGGATCAATTATTAGAAAATCGAAATTATTCTTTTGCTGATTTTCAATAAATTTTTTGTATGATCCAAATTCAACTACTCGGGCCTTGTCCCATTCATTTGCAAGTATGGTTTTGATTGAAGTACGATATTCTTTGTCCGGATCAAGAATGCCGATTATCGGGAGTGTTCCTTCTTGTGTCCGGACATTTTTATTCAACAAGAACTGTGCGGTTGTTTGTTTCAGTTTTTCTGCAAGAATATGTGAAAACATCAAATATGCAACAGAGACTTTTGTGTCATTCCCTTTAACTTTGAAGAGATGATTTGGGAAAATCACCACTTTAGAATTTTCTTCTGCAATAACATCGGCGAATGGATTAGGATCGTCGTTGATGATTGACATTTCGCCGACAACATCTCCGGGAAGATCAAGACGCATGATGAAAAGACTTTGTGAAGTTACCGCCAGAGAACCTTCCAGAAGGACTATCAACTCGGGTGGTTTGGGATGATCTTCTCGAATCAGGTACTCGTCAGCATTCAAGGAAACTAATTCACCTTGACGCAGCATTTCTTTAAGGTAAGATAGGCTGATCTCATTGAAATAGCGTCCGGACTTGATGATTTCTGTAACAAGATTCAGTTCTTTCTCGTTCTTGGGTGATGAGAGTGATTTTCGCTGCATTGGAGTTTTTCTTTACATTCTTGCTACATGCTGCAGGCTCCCTCCAGTCAACATGTAAGATATTTTTTACAGTTTCTACGGAAACTATGCCACGAACAAAAAGCAATTACAACACTTAGAAAAAGTTAGTATGCTGCCCATTATCGGAATTGTCCTGGTTCCGGGGATTCTCTGGGGCTGGGTATTTTATCATGCACAGCGCTACAAAAAAGTTTACCTGCCCTTACTGCTCGTCCTTTTTCTAGGAGGAATGGCATGTGGGATGCTGGCTCTAGTCTTAAATCATGCGGTTGAAAAATATACACTATTTTGGCCGGAAGCACCATTACCACAGATTATTGTACTTGGTAAGTCGATACCCCTGCTTAGTTCAGGCTTCTGGTTTCTAGTTGGTATAAATGAGGAGTTTGCAAAGTTGCTTGTATTGCTGGCAGTAGTTTTTCCAAGCCGCCATCTGGAGGACCCTTTTGATGGAATTCTCTATGCTGCAGTAGTTTCAGTTGGGTTTGCAACAATGGAAAACTTTTATTATCTGGATCAGTTTGGAGTGGCAGTTGTTGCTACAAGAACTGTCATTACCATTCCTGCACATGCTTTTATGAGTGTACCAATGGGATATTATGCGGCAAAATCACGCATAGCGCTTGATTCCTCCAAAGAAATAAAATTCAGATATTTCCTGCCGATGGCCACAATATTTCAAGGATGGCTCATTTCTGCATTTCTGCACGGCCTGTATGATTTTTTTCTGTCTTTGAAGATGGAGAGAGAAGCATATTTACTGATCATCATAATGGGATGCATCAGTGTGTGGCTTGGAAAAATTGCTCTGAGGGTGAGCAGGAGGAAGGTTGAAAGATGAAGGAAGAGAGGATTAAGTTATTGGTTTTAATTTGAATTTAAAATCTAAACAATAATTGCCTGCCTGGTATAAATTTAACTTTTGAATAGTTTTTGAAGGACACTGCAACTGCAATATAAACCGGTTATCACATCATTTCCAATTTGAGGTTTCCAATAATTCTGAAAACTTCAGGTCTAACTTCTGAATGTTTGTACAACTGCTCAAAATCAGTCAACAAATAATTAAGGGCTTTTTGCTGTAATGCCAGATCTTTATTGGTAGAAACAACGCTTCCAAGCAGATAGATTAAATCCCTGGTATGTCTGGTTGAAGTAGACTGATCAAGCCCGGTATAAATAAGATCCACGCTCTCAAAAATTAGTTTTGAGTCTGCTAATTCATATGCAATATCTATGATTTCCTGGACCAGCACAAAACGATCTTGACCGGAAGCATTCAGAAACTGTTTGTTCAGCAGGGCAAGATCCACCAGCTTCAGATATCGCCGGGATTCTGCATAATCTGGAGAGTGAAGTGGAACCTTGGACAATTCAAAAATTGCAATTTGGTACTGTTTCTGTTCAAAAGCTGCTACTCCTTTTTTGAAAGGCACTTTCTGAATCATCCAGATTGCCTGCGGATAGAATGGAGAATCCGGACTGATTTCACGAAAGTAAGACTTGGCTATTTCGTAATTACCTTCTTCAAGAGCTTTTTTACCGGCCTCATAAGATTCGTTCACTGGTTCTGTAGAATCGCTAAACCAACTGCAGCCTGTTACCAGAACAGCAAATATAATCAAAACCAAATGTTTAAGCTGCATTTTGTATTTTTTCATTATCTCGACAGGTTCAATTATTTTCGGCAGCCTCATTTTTCCGACGCTTTACCAGCCACTGTAGCGTTCCGCTAATTAGCAAAATTAAACCACCCAGGATAATTGAAAAAATGCTCCACGAAAACTCATTCTTAAATACCACAATAAAAACGATACTGACCAGGAGCAGCGTTGGGATTTCATTAAAAAAACGAAATTGTTTTGCGCTCCAGTTGCACCTATCATTCAGCAGTTGTTTGCGAAGATGTCCGCACCACAAATGATATCCGACCAATATTGCCGCGAGTGCTAATTTAGAGTGCAGCCAATTTTGTAAACCAATTTCAAAAATTAAGGCAGTTCCGAAGACAATCGAGATGCACAGGCCGGGCCAAGTAATTCCGTAATAAAGACGTCTTTCCATCTGCGAAAACTGCAATTTCATTACTGTCCGTATCGGTTCAGAACGGAGATTTGCTTCCTGATGATATACAAAAAGTCGTCCCAGGTAAAAGAGTCCTGCAAACCACACAATAACGCCAATGATGTGAAGTGCTTTAATGTAAAGAAAATACATGATTCAAATTAATTGAGTTATATTAACGAGAGTGAGGGTGACGGTATATCCCTGAAAAACTTTAAATTAATTTGTAGTTCTCAGGCCAAATTTTGCAAGTTTATTTTGGATTTCTGTTTCTTGCAACAAACTTAAAAAAAGAGCGACTTCAGGACGTTCCAGGCGGTTTTTCGGTAAAATAAAATCATATTCTTCATCCTGAATTGGATAAAACCCAAGTCCCAAATCTTCGGCAACAGAACGAATTGCTATCCCCCAATCAGCACGATTTTGGGATATTGCCGCAGCCACAGAATTGTGCGATTTTGCTTCCTGAAAAAAACCTGCGGGACGTTGATCTGCTAACAAACGGTCTAGTAAAATCCGTGTGCCGCTTCCCCGGTTTCGATTAATCATGCGCACTTCAGCATTATTGATAATTTGCTGAATTGCATTTTCAAAATCTGATTTAAAGTCTGTAAAATTGGAATCGTCTTTACGAAACAGCAAGCCCTGGCTGCGTCGGTATCCCTTCTGCAGATGCAGTTCAGGAGTAAGTAAATGGCGGTTGTATTCTCCTGCATTTTCATCCAGCAAATGGGTACCGGCCAAATCGCATTCACCCCGTTCAGCAGCTAAAACTCCTCCCATACTTCCAACTGCCAGAAATTTACATGAAACTCCGCGTTTTTGCATTTCTCCGATTAAATAATCCAGCCCGACACAGTGACTTCCGATGATCATCAAATCCGGAGGATGTGCTGATTTCCCAAGTAATTGGATTCTAACTTCTTCATCAACTTCAACCATTTCGGTATTGCGGGGAATTTCCATGAAGCCGTCTGCACGCGCAAATCCGGTGATTGAACCGGAACCCTTTCCTGTCGAATATGCGCTGAAACCGGAATCATTTCTAACCAGGTGGACAAGATTAAATTCTGTACGTCCTTTATCAGAATTCAAACGAACCGGAACATTTGCTTTAACGTGAGTAGTGGGTTCCGGAAGCCGTCCGGCCATGGCCCGCAGGACTGGAGCAATAAATTTGCTGAAAGTGAAAGTGGCAGATGTGGGAAATCCGGGAAGAATGGCCGCTGGAGTTCCAGCAAGAATTGCAAGACAAAGAGGTTTTCCCGGTTTTAGTGCTACACCGTGTACCAAAATTCCGGGATTATTGTATTTTTCAAAAACCCGATAATTCAGGTCTCCCTCCCCTTTTGATGTGCCTCCGGATATCAGTACAAAATCCAGTTCAAGTGCTTCCCGGAGAACTGTCTCAAGGCGTGATTCTTCATCCGGAACAATTCCAAAATGCACAGGTTCGCAACCCAGTTCTTCAACAGCATGGCCCAGAACGGTTGCATTTGAATCGAAAACCTTTCCCAGTTCCATCTGTCCTCCGGGTGCAACCAACTCATCTCCAGTCGAAATGATTCCAACTTTTGGACGACGCCAGACCCAGACCTTTGCTTCTCCCAGTGCTGCCAGTGTACCGGTTTCCCGATAACCCAGCAGGTCGCCGATTCGCAAAACTACCTCCCCTGCCCCAATATCTGAGCCTGCCAGTGACACTCCACTTGACGGAACAACAGCTTTGAGGATTTTAATTCCTGTCTCTCCGGATTTATCAGCTTCAATCGGCAAAGTGTTTTCAATCATCACCACAGCGTCTGCACCGCGCGGCATAACTCCGCCAGTAGCAATGGTTGTCGCAGTACCCTGAGTGACTGATTTTTCCGGAACAACTCCGCAGGCCAGGACTTCCGGATTCAATTTCAGGGAAACCGGAGCAGTTTCCTGTGCGCCAAAAGTGTCTTCCGCACGTACCGCAAAGCCGTCGAAATTACTTCTATCAAAATAGGGAACGTTGTGTTTGGCAATCACATTTTGCGACAAAATTCTTTCGCGTGCGTGTTCGATGGGAATCAGTTCTTCACCAAGTGGTCCAGGTTGAACTGCCTGCCAAAAACGCTCCTCTGCTTCCTCTGCTGAAGCTAAATTTAAAAATTGCTGCTGTTTCATTTTGAAAACACATTTAACTCACGGATTTGATGGCCGGTATAAACTCAGGTGAAGTTAAAGGAAGGGCGGCGCGGTTTTTTGGAAACAAAGTTTGCTCACTGTTTCGAAAAACATCGCTTGATTTCACTGCTGTTCATGAAAAGAGGATACAACAGATGTACTTAGTTTGTCAATATTGTGTTTAGAAAGCGGGGGCGTAATTTAGCTGGATCCCGGATCAAGTCCGGGATGACAAAGGAAAAAATCAAGGCAGTCAATCCTGACTTGAGCGAGGTTAAAGAGTGATTTCAGTTCGGAAATCAGCTTTGAAGCAGTTCCCCTGGATTCCGGGTCTGCGCTGTGCTCCGCCAGGAATGACAATGGAGAAGATTGGACGCGCGGGTTTTTGCTGCTATGTACTTTCAGGCATTCGAATGAGCGTCCAGTATTGCTGCAGCGAGTTCCACAAATCCAGCGGAGGCAGGTTTTGTAGTCAGCCAGGATGGTTGATGTTCCAATTTATCGGTGTAATCCAAAACATTGGCAACGCCAACCGAATTTTCAAAAAAGCCGAACATAGGCGCATCATTTGGGGAGTCTCCGCAAAAGATGATTTGATCCTGTGCCTGATCGATGTCTGTCTGAAATACTTCCTCCAGTAAAATTCTTGTCATCGCAAGTTTGTCGTAGTCACCAAACCAGCCGTTGACGTGAATCGAGCTTACTTTGGCCATCGCGCCGGTTTGCTGAAAAATGTTCACGATCCGCTCAACCGCTGCTTTTGTAAGTGCGGGAACATCCTCACAAAAATCAATTGCAAGGTCCGCTTCACGATATGCTTGATCTGAGGCAACTGCGCAGCCTTCAACTGCGGCCAAAATATGTTTCCGGAGCAGTCCCAGACGTTTCCGGTCTGCTGCTCTTTCTTTTTCAGTTTTCCAGAAGCGCCGTTTCATTTTACGTTTCCCCGTATCATAAACGAAATAGAATGCTCCGTTTTCGCCAACAATTCCGTCCACCGGCCACATGCGGGTTATATGGTCACACCAGCCCGCAGGACGTCCGGTAATGGGAATCACTTTCAGTCCGGCTTGCTGAAGTCTTTCCAGGGCTTGATAACTTGCAGCAGGAAGTCTGCCATTTTCGGTGAGCGTATCGTCAATATCGGTCAGGACAAACCTAATCTTCCGGAGGGCATTTTGTGAATATTCGGTGAGAGGCTGCATGACAACAAGCTCCTCAAATGATGGCGTGACGTACCTTGGCGGAAATCCATTCGCTGAAGATGACTGCCATTAGAATGAGTATGAGGATCAGAGTAACCTGAGGCCAGGCAAGAACATTGAGCGAGGCATTAAGTTGCAATCCGATTCCGCCTGCGCCTACCAGGCCGAGCACAGTGGATTCACGGATGTTGATATCCCAGCGGAAGACACTGATTCCGGCAAAGGCCGGAAGTATTTGCGGAACAATTCCATATATGAGAATCTGCAGACTGTTAGCTCCTGAAGCTGTTACTGCTTCCACCTGAGTTTTGTCGATTTCCTCAATTGCTTCATAAAGCAGTTTGGCGACGAAACCAATGGAGCGCAAACTTATGGCAACGATTCCCGCGACCACTCCCGGACCGATGATAGACACCAGCAAAAGTGACCAAATCAAAGAGTTGATCGAACGTGAAGAAACTATGATCAGGAGAGCAATCGGCCGCACAAATTTGGTGCTGGGCGTTGTGTTCCGTGCTGCAAGAAAAGCTACCGGAACTGCCATTACTATTGCCATCATTGTACCGATGGTGGCAATGTTGAGTGTGTCCCAGAGCGGTACCCACAATTCGTTGATGTAACTCCAGCGCGGAGGTATCATTCGCGAACCTATGTCAGCCGCAATTCTCGGGGCATCCCAAACGAAAAACCAGGTTGTACTTTCAGAAACCCTTTGCCAGCAATACATAAAAAGCGCGGTTCCAATCAGCCAGATAAACCAGGAAAGAAGTTGTTTATTGCGGCTTCTGTATTGCCAGACTTTTGTTCCGGAGGAAAGTGTTTCGGCCATCACTGCACTCCTGCACGGATATATCCTGAAATATATTCCGAGAGCATGACAATTCCTATGATCAAAATAAGAATTGCTGCGGCAGTGTCGTATTCATAACGGTCAAATGCCGTGTTGAGTGTCGCGCCTATTCCTCCTGCGCCAACCAGTCCGACTACCGCAGATTCACGAAAATTGATATCCAGACGGTACAGCGAAAGTCCAATCAAACGCGGCATCACCTGCGGTTGAATCCCATAATTGAGCCACTGCCACCAGGCGGAGCCTGTTGCCTGAACAGCTTCAGCCTGGCTTTTGTCAATACTTTCGATATCTTCTGCAAGAAGTTTGGAAAGAAAACCGATGGTCGCAAATGAAAGAGTCAATACACCGGCAAGCGGACCAAAACCAAAAATGGCCACAAACAGTATAGCAACAATTATTTCCTGAAAACTTCTGGAAAGTGCAATGATTCCCCTGCAAAACAAATATACCGGTAAGGGTGCAAGGTTGCGGGCTGCACCAAAACCGATTGGAATGGAAATTGCGATTCCAATTGCAGTTGAAGTGACAGTCATAACCAGGCTTTCAATCATGCCTTCGCTAATGTCTGTCCATCGTCCAGCGAAGTTTGGATTCATGAATCCATAGACAAATTTTGCTCCGCGGTCAAGACCCACATAAATTCGGTGCCAATTCACATCAAGTGAACCGATAGACAGGAACAGGTAGAGTATGAGACCAAGCAGAAGCCCCCATCTTAAAAGCGGGTTTTTGATAAATGGCGGAGGACTCCAATTTGCCGGAAAAGTTGATGTCTGCTGTCCGGAAACTCCGGGGTCTGACGGGTTTGCGGGAATGTTAGTCATTTACTGCATTTCTTCCATGTGTTCTTTTGTAGTAGGATCTTCTTCTATGGACTTCTTTTTTTTAGGCTTTCGTTTGCGGACAGCAGTCCAGTCTTCTTTTCCATAGATCTCAGTTAGAACATCTGGTTTTAAGTCATCCGGAGGGCCGTCATATACGATGCTGCCCTCACGTAAACCAACTATTCTCTCTGCATACATTTGCGCCAGTGCAACATCATGGATATTGATGATTGCCGTAAGTTGATTTTCTTCACACAGTTCTGTGATGAGACGCATTATCTGGCGAGAAGTTTTTGGATCAAGACTGGCAGTCGGTTCGTCAACAAGTAAAATATCGGGTTTTTGAATCAACGCCCTGGCAATACCGACTCTTTGGCGTTGACCTCCGGATAGTTCATCGGCGCGTTTATTTACCATTGTATCAAGTCCTACTTTTTCCAGGAGACCGAAGGCTGCATTGATATCTGATTGCGGAAACTTCCTCAAAAAACTTCTCCAGAAACCAACATATCCCAAGCGTCCGGAAAGTACATTTTCCATAACAGTAAGACGTTCTACGAGGGCATATTCCTGAAAAATCATACCCATGTTCCTGCGAGCGCGCCGTAACTTTCCCGAACGCATTTTAACTATATTTTCACCATTGAGCCAGATTTCGCCGGATGTTGGATTTTCCAGCCGGTTAACACAGCGGATCAATGTGCTTTTTCCTGCACCGGATGGTCCAATAAGAGCCATTACCTGGCCCTTTTCAACTTTAAGATCCACACCATTTATGGCAAGGTCTCCGGTATGATATTTTTTAACTAGTTGTTTTATTTCAAGCATAGATATTTTGCAGCACGCGGAAGCGTGTTCGGTTCCAACTAAGAAAGCACAGTGACGGTGCTTCAGTTGGAACCGATGAGGAGGTTATTTGCAAGCGTAAGAAACATTATTTGCTTTATCGATGGTTCGAATAACTGCCCAGAATTCCTTGTATGTAATCGGAAGGAATTGGCCCTCATTAGATTTTGAGAACTCCACTTTTAACGAAGTGGGTGTGCCGTCAGCCTTATCCCATTTGAAACTAAAAAATGATTCCTTAACCTTCTCTGCCAGTGACGGTTTCAAGTTGTAAACATGTCCGAAACCTGTAGTAGGGAAAGTTTGGGATTTGTAAATGGTTTTCACATCACTCTCTTTGATCACGTTACGGCTTATCATCCGGAATTTTACAGAGTTTGCGATCGAGGCAGCAGCATAATCCTTGTGTGCCACACCCATTATGGAGTTATCGTGTTTACCAGAAAAAGTTGCTGTGAAATCACGATCCTGGATCATGCCAAACTCGCTTTTAAGCAATGCGGATGGTGCTTTGAATCCTGAATTTGATGTAGGAGAAGTGAAAGCAAGCTGCTTGCCTTTGATGTCTTCCACCTTGTTTATGCCGCTACCAGGATAGGTTATGATTTCCATTTCATAACCAAAATGTCCGTTGAGACTTGCCATGATCGTAAAAGAAACAAACCCGGCACAGTTGACGGCCAGCGGATTGGAACCAGTGTTGAATCCGGCAACATGTAAACGGCCGGAACGCATGGCTTCAATTTGTGCTGCATTTGACTGCACAGGAAAAAATGCTACTTTCTTCCCGGTTACTTTTTCCATGTGATCCAGGAAATCCGCCCAAACACCTCTGTAAACAGCAGGGTCTTCGACGGGAGTGTAGGCAAATATCAAGGTGTCCGGATCCAACCATTTGCTGGAATCTGTTGGAGCATCAGCCACCAAATCTCCGTTTACATCGCAGTATCGCTTGTCCAAATCACCGCGGGGACATTCTGCCAGAGCCGGTAACGCCAGCAACCCAAGCAAAGAAGTGCTCAGGATAAGTTTCTTAAATAGTGCTTTCATAGTGCATCATCCTTATTATGAGTTAAAAAAACGGCATATCGACAGAATTGACAGACAACGCCGGACTTGAAAAAGTATGTAGATTAAACTGATTTGAATCAATCGTCAACACTTTTTTAATGAAAACAAAATTTCTTAGTGAAAAAAATTTTTCACTGGAGAAAAATGACTTGACATTATTACTGAAAAGATTCAACATCCACTGTTTCAATAAAACAGTTAAGGAAACTACCTGAAATTAAATGAAAGAAACGACAGCTACTGAAAAATTAAGCCAAGTTCTTGACACAATTCCAAAGTTGTTGTTGGATCATGCAAAGAAAAGAGCTGACAGGCCCGCAAACCGCCTTAAGGATTTAGGCATCTGGCAGACATGGACGTGGTCTGAAGTGGCGGATGAAGTTCGGAATCTGGCTTGTGGACTTTCAAAAATTGGTTTTCAAAGAGGGGACAAACTAGCCGTGATTGGTGATAATCGTCCCCGTCTTTACTGGTCGATGGTTGCCGCACAGGCACTGGGCGGAATTCCCGTTCCGCTTTATCAGGACTCGGTTGCCGAAGAAATGGTTTATGTACTGGAAAATGCAGACGTCAAATATGCAATTGTCCAGAACCAGGAACAGACTGACAAACTGCTCGAAATAAAAGATCGCTTGCCGAACCTCAAGCATATATGCTACGAGGAACCCCGCGGAATGCGTGACTACACCCAGGATTTTATACACTACTACAAAGACATACAGAAAACAGGACGTGATTATCACAATGAAAATCCTGATTATTTCCTCCAGGAAATTGGGAAGGGACAAGGTAGTGATATTTCCATTTTCCTTTACACTTCCGGAACCACCGGAAAACCAAAAGGCGTAGTTCTCACTTCAGATAATCTCATCATCACTGCACGCAACAGTATTGAATTTGACAATCTCACCAGTGAGGAAGAGGTGCTGGCCTATTTGCCGATGGCCTGGGTTGGAGACAACATTTTCTCTTTGGCACAGGCATACGTCATCGGCTTCTGTGTAAACTGTCCTGAGAATCCTGAAACAGTGATGACAGATTTGAAGGAAATTGGGCCAACCTATTATTTTGCTCCACCGGCTATTTATGAAACCGTGCTGACAAAAGTGATGATCCGCATGGAAGACGCAAGCAAAATTAAACGCTCCATGTTCAAATATTTTATGGATCTGGCAAAATCTGTGGGAATCCGTATTCTGGATGGAAAACCAGTCTCCTTTAAAGAAAGAATCCTTTACAGCATCGGGCAGTTTTTAGTTTATGGTCCCTTGAAAAATAATTTGGGTTTGAGTAGAACCCGTCTGGCATACACTGCGGGGGAAGCAATTGGTCCGGAAATCTTTGAGTTTTTCCGCTCTCTTGGCATCAATATCAAACAACTTTACGGACAAACGGAAGCCTCCGTATTTATCTGTGCACAACCGGATGGTCAAGTAAAAGCGGACACTGTTGGAACTGCTTATCCGGGAGTTGAACTGCGTCTGGCAGACAACAACGAAGTTTTTTACCGAAGTCCGGGGGTTTTTCATTCTTATTATAAAAATCCGGAATCTACTGCGGAAACTAAAGATGCCGAAGGCTGGGTGGCAACCGGAGACGCAGGTTTTTTTGATGAGGATGGACATCTTAAAATCATCGATAGAGCAAAAGATGTGGGCAGGATGTCTGATGGAACCATGTTTGCGCCCAAGTACATTGAAAATAAACTCAAGTTTTTCCCTTTTATCAAGGAAGCGGTTGCTTTTGGAGATGAAAAAGAATTCACCACTGCGTTCATTTGTATTGACATAGAGGCAGTTGGGAACTGGGCAGAACGTAAAAATTTGGCTTACTCAGGTTATACGGATCTTTCTGCCAGAGCGGAAGTATATGATCTGCTGCAGGAATGTGTTGAAACTGTTAACGCTGATTTGGCCCGTGATGAAAAACTCAGTGGTTCACAAATAAAAAGGTTCCTGTTGTTGCATAAAGAATTGGATGCAGATGACGGTGAACTCACAAGGACCCGTAAAGTCCGCCGGAGAATCGTTGCAGAAAAATATGCTGTCTTAATCTCCGCGCTGGATGATCCTCAGCAGACTCACTGTGAAATTGATTCACAAATGACTTTTGAGGATGGCCGTACCGGAATGGTTCACGCAGATTTGCAGATTCGGGAATCAGCACTAGCTGAATCACAAGTCCACACTCTCGCCGCATAAACTCCTAATACCAAATAAAATATTGTCCATGGAAAGTAAATTTGGGGATTACCTGTTGAGCGTCGATCATATCAGTTTGTCATTTGGAGGAGTCAAAGCTTTAAAAGACATTAGTTTTGGAATACGTGAAAAGGAAGTATTCGCCATCATCGGTCCAAATGGTGCCGGTAAGACATCCATGTTAAATGTGATAAATGGCTTCTATCATCCCCAGGAAGGCGAAATTACATACAAAGGGGTTCATCGTAAGCAAATGAAATCCCATGATGCCGCCGTCCATGGAATTGCCCGTACTTTCCAGAATGTTGCTTTATTCAAAGGCATGTCCACTATCGACAATATCATGACTGGCCGTATCATTCACATGAAACGAAACTTGTTTTGGCAAGCATTTTATCTGGGACCTGCCCGTAAAGAGGAAATGGCAAATCGGGAATACGTTGAGGACATTATTGATTTTCTTGAAATTCAAGCCATTCGCCGCACTCCGGTAGGGCGTTTGCCTTACGGATTGCAGAAACGTGTTGAGTTGGGGAGGGCACTGGCAATGGAACCAGATTTACTGCTGCTGGATGAACCGATGGCGGGGATGAATATTGAAGAAAAACAGGACATGTGCCGATTCGTCTTGGACGTTAATGATCAATATGGAACTACCATCGCTTTAATTGAACACGACATGAGTGTTGTCATGGATATTTCAGATAAAGTTGTTGTTCTGGATTATGGTGAAAAACTGGCAGAAGGAACTCCTGATGAGATCCGTGGTAACCAGACCGTTATTGATGCCTATCTTGGGGTTACCACTGCAAATTAATAGATAATAATGTTTTGATGGAAATTTTAACGACGATATTCATACATCCGTTTTTTGATATGGCAGCTGATCCCATTTTATTTTTGCAAGTTATTTGGGAAGGATTTGTAACGGGTATTCTTTATTCATTAATCGCGCTTGGGTTCGTACTAATTTTTAAGGCATCCGGTGTGTTCAATTTTGCACAAGGAATTATGGTTGTATTTGCCGCATTAACTCTTGTAGGTCTCCATGAAAATGGAATCCCCGCATATATTGCACTGCCCATTACAATATTGGTGATGTATGCATTAGCTATTTCAGTCGAAAGGCTTGTTTTGAGACCCCTAGTCAACCAGCCGGATATCATACTTTTTATGGCAACCATCGGTGTTACGTTTTTTTTGATAGGTTTTGGTGAATTTATTTTTGGTGGAGAACCAAAAATGATGATTACTGAAGAGCTTTTACTACCTTACGGCTCCATTACTTTCTTTGATGATATGCTGATTTTGCAGGAAATAGATATAGCTGCTTCTGGTATTGCTGCATTGGCATTAATTTTCTTAGCACTATTCTTGGGAAAAACAAAAATAGGAATTGCTTTAAGAGCAGTAGCAGATGACAATCAGGCCGCTCTTTCTGTAGGTGTATCTCTCAACACAATTTGGGTTCTTGTCTGGTTCATTTCGGGGATAATTGCTTTGATTACGGGAATCATGTGGGGGGCTAAGAGTGATGTCAGCTTTGCCCTCTCGATCATTGCTTTTAAAGCCCTACCGGTTTTAATTTTAGGGGGTTTCACATCTGTGCAAGGAGCAATTGTCGGTGGATTGATCATTGGTATCGGTGAAAAGATTGGAGAATTTTATTGGGGGGATCTAGTGGGTGGAAGTATTGAAAGTTGGCTGGCCTACATGATCGCACTTGTTTTTCTTCTCTTCCGACCGCAGGGGTTATTTGGAGAGAAAATTATTGAAAGAGTATAAGTTAAAATAAATTAAAAATGCTATATCGAGAAGCAGGACAATTTAAAACAACATACATCAGAGATCAGGAACTATTCCCGGTAAAACAGGACCGTTGGGGAATATTTGTAATCATTGGATTTTCATTTATTATTGTTCCATTGATAGCAAACGACTATTGGCTGCAAGCCATCTTAATCCCTTTTCTTATTTATTCTTTATCAGCTTTAGGTCTCAACATGCTGACCGGATATGCAGGACAGTTGTCTTTGGGCACAGGCGGATTCATGGCAGTGGGTGCTTATGCCTGCTACAAATTGGTTACTGTTTTTCCGGAAACAAACGTCATAATTCTTATTCTAATTTCAGGTTTATTTTCTGCTGGCATTGGTTTAATATTTGGGATTCCATCTTTAAGGATCAAAGGATTCTATCTCGCAGTCGCAACTCTTGCAGCCCAGTTTTTCTTTGAATGGCTTTTTGGCAGAGTTCAATGGTTTTACAACTATAATAATTCAGGTGCAATTGAGGTCCCTGTAAGAAATTTTTTTGATATTGCTGTAACAGGTCCGACAGCTACCACGCAGGCACGTTATATGGTTGTATTATGCATCGTGACTGTATTGGCTTTAGTAGCCGTAAACCTTGTCAGAGGCAGAATTGGGCGTGCTTGGATGGCCATTAGGGATATGGATATTGCAGCGGAATTGATAGGAATACGACCATTCCCCACAAAATTGATTGCATTCGCAATTAGTTCCTATTATGCTGGTGTTGCAGGAGCACTTTTCGTGTTCACATATTTGGGATCTGCAGAAGTAGAAGTCTTTGACATTAACATGTCATTTGAAATTTTGTTCATGGTAATCATCGGCGGTTTAGGAAGCATTTCAGGAGCATTTTTGGGTGCGGCATTTATAGTTCTTATCCCAATTCTGATTACAAATCTTCCACTGATATTAGGAATTCCAATAAACTCGGCAACCGTTGAACATTTTAATTTTATGATATTAGGTGCTTTGATTGTACTGTTTCTTATTTTTGAACCTCATGGTCTGGCTAAAATATGGTCAATTGTGAGGGAAAAACTTCGGGCATGGCCATTTCCCTATTGATTTATCTTAGGGGAATCCACCCCGTGGAAGGGTCAGAGTTGTTCTGGCTCAATGGAAGAGTCAGAGTTGTTCTGACTCAAATGAAATCCTGACCATCAAATGGACCAGGGTTCATTTTTTATATGTAAATCAACCAAAAGGAGTTGTTATGAAAAATAAATATTTCCTTACTCTAATTGCTTCAGTCATAACATTTGTGTGGCTGTCTCAAGGAATAATGGCGGCAAAAGGAATTTATGTCCCGTTATTTACTTATAGAACTGGAGCATATGCTGGAAGTGGGATACCCAACGCAAATGGGATGAGTGATTATTTAAACATGCTCAATGAAAGAGACGGGGGCATAGGTGGTGTACCTATAATTGTAGAAGAATGTGAGACGGGATATAACACTAAAAAAGGAGTTGAGTGTTATGAAAGAATAAAACAGAAAAATCCAGTAGTGATCAATCCCTATTCCACTGGTATCACACTACAGTTAATTCCAAAGTCGCCTGTAGATAAAATTCCCGTGCACTCCATGGGATACGGACTTTCAGCAGCCGCGGACGGCAGTGTCTTTCCATGGGTTTTTAATTATCCCTCAACTTACTGGAATCAGGCTTCAGCCATCATAAAATATATCGGCTACCAGGAAGGAGGAATGAGTAATTTAAGGGGTAAAAAAATTGGTTTTATCTATCTTGAATCAGGCTATGGTAGAGAACCCATTCCATTATTTGAACAACTTTCAAGCGAACTGGGTTTTAAACTGTTTAAAATCGCTGTTGCAGGTAAAGAAATGCAGAACCAATCTTCTCATTGGCTGAAAGTAAGAAAAGAAAAGCCTGATTGGATGATCATGTGGGGTTGGGGAGCCATGAATCCAACTGCTATCAAGGAAGCTACACGAATTAAGTTCAATATGGAAAAATTCGTTGGCGTCTGGTGGTCAGGAGGTGAAAATGATGCCCGTCCAGCTGGTAAAGCAGCCAAAGGATATAAATCAGCAAATTTCCATGGAATAGGAACCAATTATCCTGCCGTTCAGGATATTTTGAAGTATGTCGTTGATAAAGGAAAAAGCCAGGTCAAGGATCGTGCAAGAGTCGGAGAAAATTTCTACATGAGAGGAGTTTTCAATTCTGTACTTGTTGCAGAGGCAATTCGGACTGCACAGGGTAAATTTGGTAACAGGGTTATCAGCAGTGAAGAAATGCGGTGGGGGATGGAAAATCTCAACCTGACCTCTGCCAGACTCGCAGAAATTGGTTTACCAGGATTTGCCAATCCCATCAAAGTATCTTGTGATGACCATGCGAATAACGGTCCCATATTTATCCAGCAGTGGAATGGGACAAGCTGGGAAAGAGTATCCGGATGGATAAATTCCATGGACAGGGTAAGGCCAATGCTGGAAAAGGCCGCGGCCGACTATAAAGCTAAAAACAGTGTACCCGACAGGACTATACCCTGTTCCTGATTATCTTTTAAACATTAACTTAAAAAGGGAGAAGTTGTTTCAACTCTCCCTTTTTTCTTTTGATATCAAAGCACTTCATCTGGCAAGAACTTGTTAAGCGTTAACAACATTGAGGTCATTTACGACCATGTTATCCTTGTACTCAAAGGTGTTTCCCTGGATGTCCCAAAGGGGAGTGTTGTTGCCATTTTGGGTGCCAACGGAGCCGGTAAAACAACCACTCTTAAAGCAATCTCCAACTTACTCCAGGCAGAACGAGGCGATGTCACCAAAGGCAGTATTGATTTTGATGGTACCCAAGTTCATGATCTTTCTCCTAACGAATTAGTGAAGCGTGGATGCATTCAGGTTATGGAAGGCAGACATGTTTTTGAACATTTGACTGTCGAAGAAAACCTGCTAACCGGAGCCTATACCAGAAAGGAAGGACGAGCTGCAATCTCAGAAGACCTGGAAAAAACTTATTCCTATTTTCCACGTTTGAAAGAGCGCCGAACCAGTCAGGCAGGTTACACTTCAGGAGGAGAACAGCAAATGCTTACCATTGGACGGGCGTTGATGTCAAAGCCTAAAATGATCCTGCTCGATGAACCGTCGATGGGACTTGCACCGCAGCTTGTTGAAGAAATATTTGAAATTGTTAAAGACCTCAATCAACGGGAAGGAGTTAGTTTCCTTTTGGCGGAACAAAATACAAATATTGCCCTGCGTTATGCAGATTATGGATATGTTCTTGAAAACGGTCGTGTCGTGATGGATGGGGAAGGAGCAGAATTGCGTGAAAATGAAGATGTCAAAGAGTTTTATTTAGGCATGGGTGGTGCTGGTCGGAAAAGCTTCCGTGATGGAAAAAACTACAGACGACGTAAACGATGGCTCTAGTCGATCCCTACCGTTAGCCATTACTCTGAATTTCTCATCAAAGACAAAACCATGAGCAGTGATGATGCAAAAATCGGCATCGTTGGAGGTGCAGGTCCGTACGCAGGACTCGATTTAGCACAAAAAATTTTACAGCAAACCAGAGCCAAAATTGATCAGGATTATCTCCCAACAATCTCAATTTCCACTCCTGCCGATATTGCAGACCGTACCCGTTTTCTTTTGGGGCAAACCACTAAGAATCCCGCCCACGCCATTTTCCGTAATTTAACTGAATTAGAAGATCTTGGTGCAACAGTTGCGGGATTTCCCTGCAACACCGCACATGCACCTGCAATCCGGGATGTATTCATGGAAAAGCTCAAACAATCCGGAAGCCGCCTCAAGTTGCTGGATATGATCGCAGAAACAGTCGACTTTTTAAGGGAAACATGTCCGGAAGTTAAAATCGTCGGTGTGCTTTCCACAATCGGAACCTGGAAAGCCGGGTTTTACCCGAAATTGCTCGGTGAAGCCGGTTACGAAGTCAGAATACTTGAGGAGCCGCAACAGCAGCGTTTACACGACGAAGCCCTGTTTCATATGGAATATGGAATCAAAGTACAGGCACATCCTGTAAGCAAAGCAGCCAGAAAAGTGCTGCTGGAGGGAGTTCGGGAATTGGAAAAACAAGATGTACAAGCTGTTGTTTTAGGCTGCACAGAAATTCCCCTGGGACTTCCGGAACGTAAACTTGGATCAACATATTTAATTGATCCGTGTTTGATTTTAGCACGGGCTCTGATTCGTGAATTTTGTCCGGAAAAACTTCTACCCTGGTCCTGGAAAACATAAAGTGGATGAAAAGAAAACACCCGCATTAACTCCAATTGAAAACCTGAAAACGGTGATGGCCCGTTTGCGGCATCCGGAAGAGGGTTGTCCGTGGGACAGGGAACAAACTTTTGCCAGTGTTGCACCTTACACTATTGAAGAGGCTTACGAAGTTTCTGAGGCAATTGACAGCAAAGATATGTCTTCGCTGAAAGAAGAACTGGGTGACTTGCTTTTGCAAATAGTTTTTCATTCACGAATTGCTGAAGAATCCGGAGACTTTAATTTTGACGACGTTGCCAAAACCATAAGCGACAAAATGATCTGTAGACATCCACATGTATTTGGGAAGGAGTCTGAACGTTCAAAAGAGTTTCATAGTGGAGAATGGGAAGCGCAAAAAAGACGTGAACGAGTGGAAAAAGCTCAACGTCATGGTAATGCCGCCTCGGTGAGCGTTCTCGATGATGTCGCTTTGGCGCTTCCGGCTTTGATGCGAGCAGAAAAACTGGGAAAACGGGTTGCAAAAGTTGGATTCGAATGGCCGGAAATAGATTCGGTTTTTGAAAAAATAAACGAAGAAATTCAGGAGTTACGGTCTGAACTGGAGGCAAATGAAATTTCCGAAGAGTCTATTGAAGAAGAACTCGGTGACATTTTACTGACCGTAGCCACTCTTGCTCGTCATGTTCATGTTGATCCTGAATTAGCTTTACGCCGCGCCAATGCTAAATTTGAACGACGTTTCCGTTTTGTTGAAGAAAGTCTGGCTGAAGATGGTCAATCTCCAGAAAATGTCAGCCTTCAAAAACTGGAAAAACTCTGGCAGGTGGCCAAACAAAGATAACTTACAAAGGGAGAAACCTGAGTTTATTGCTTCACTTAATATTTTCTTCTAATTTTCCTCTCTTTTTCAAAAAAACATTTTATTTTGAAAAACATGCTCACACGCAGAAATTTATTTAAATTAGGTGCGGTCAGCGGAGTCACCCTGTTGGCGATTGAAACTTTTCATGCGTCTCTGGAAATTCCACCTGCACTTGACGGATTGGGTCATTCCTTTGAATTTTTAACTCCGGTTGATCGTGGAATCTTGTCAAAGTTTACCCCTGTTATTCTTGCAGAAGCGCTACCTGAGTCTAATGAAGAAAGGGTATTGGCGATCAAGGAAGTAATTGTCGGCTGGGATATTGCCGTTAGCGGATTGCCGCCGTTGACTCAACAGGAAATCCGGAAGCTGTTTTTAGTGATGGACTCAAATTTTATATTCTCTTTAACTCCACGTTTACTTACTGGAGTTCCTGGAGCATGGGACGATCCCAGCGAAATAGATGATTGTTTAAATAATTGGCGCCTCAGTGATCCGGAAAGTTTGATCACAGGAAATGAGCTTCGAGTCGGCTACATGGGGATGGTAGAATTAACCATGGCATCCTGGTATGCCAACCCACGTTCCTGGGACTTTTGCAGTTATGCGGGTCCCCCGGTTTTGTTTTAAGTACAATAATTATTGATGAACTCGTAATAAATCTAAAAGTTATCCTTAGGTTTGTCATTTTGAGAGAAGCGAAAAATCTTGCATGGGCTACTAAACTAATATTATTAAGATTTCTCTCTACCGTAGAAATGACCGCACATAGACAGCCTCCGGATTATTCTATTTTTTCATTTCCAGATTGCTGATTAAGGTGCGGGGTGGATTTCAGAATTTTTACCAGACAGTCAAAGATGAGTGATTCAAAAAATATGATCCTTGATTTTGTGGCAGAGGGTTTCCAGCAGGGATGGAAACATATTGACGCGTCTCGGTTGGCTGCGGATCAAAGCCTTGAGGCAGATGTCGTGATTATCGGTTCCGGAGCAGGAGGAGGAAATTCCGCAGAAATTCTGGCTCAATCTGGATTGAACGTCATCATCGTGGAAGAAGGGCCGCTTCAGACTTCCCGTGATTTTCACATGAAAGAAAATGAAGCCTATTCCAATCTTTATCAAGAGTCAGCCGGAAGACAAACCAAAGATCGCGGCATCAAAATATTTCAGGGAAGAATGGTTGGCGGTGGTACAGGAATCAACTGGACAACAAGCTTTCGCACACCTGCTGAAACACTAAAATATTGGGCTGAGGAAATGGGGGTTCTTGGATTTTCGGAGGATGAAATGCTTCCCTGGTTTGAATGGTCGGAGAAACGCTACAATATTCAGGATTGGAAGGTTCCTCCCAACGCCAATAATAGTGCGCTGGAAACAGGTTGCGAAAAACTCGGAGTTAGTTGGGGGAAGATCAGGAGAAATGTTACGGGATGTCTTAATTTGGGATATTGCGGAACAGGCTGCCCGGTCAACGCAAAACAGTCCACTTTGGTTACGACTATTCCGGGTGCATTAAAAGAGGGAGCGACTCTCATTTCAAAAGCCAGAGCGGAAACTATTGAAATCAAAAACGGAAAAATTACTGAACTGAAATGCAAAGCGATGACTCCGCGCGGCAATGCCACAGCCGTACAAACCATAAAAATTAAAGCCAGACATTATGTACTGGCTGCAGGATCAATTGGAAGTCCAGCCATCATGTTACGTTCTGAAAACAAAATATTAAACCCTTATGGTTTAGTTGGAACACGGACATTTCTTCATCCTGTCAATATTTCCGGAGCCATTATGCCGTTTCCGGTCAATGGAGAATACGGTGCACCGCAAACAAGTTACTCAGACCATTACATTGAGACGCGCCTCGACAATCAAAAGTCCGGTTTCAAGCTGGAATGTCCGCCATTGCAGCCGATGTTGATCGCAACTGCTTTGGAGGGACATGGTAAAGTCCATGCAGAAATCATGAGGCAGCGACCTTTTCTGCAGGTCTTGGTTGCACTTCAGCGAGACGGATTTCATCCAGAAAGCATTGGTGGAAAAGTTTACCTGAAAAGTGACGGAACTCCCGGTTTGGATTATCCTGTTTCCGGATACGTATGGGGAGGAATCAGAGATGCTTTTATAGCAATGTCGGAAATCCAATTTGCTTCCGGCGCCAAAGCTGTTGCTCCTGTTCACAGGGACGCCGGGCTATACCACAGCCTCGATAAAGTTAAAAAAGCGATTGCATCTTTACCAATGGAAACTTTGAAAGCCCGTTTGTTTTCAGCGCATGTTATGGGAGGCTGTCCTATGGGTGAAAACGCAGCTAAATCGGTGGTTAATTCAAAAGGGCGTCATCATGAAGTGGAGAATCTTTCAATATTTGATGGTTCTGTGTTTCCAACATCGATTGCTGCTAATCCGATGGAATCTATTTTTGCTGTGACTGCTAAATTCGCCACGGAACTTGCGAAGGTTTTGGTTATGTAAAATCAAAACGGGATTGCGCTCAGTACAGAGTATTTAGTATCACAACCTGGTCTATGCCTCAGTCTGATAAACAAGCCTTTTCTACGCTAACGGTTTAATCCGGAAAATTTCTGGTAGAATGTGATAAATGGCGACTTCTTGGTGATTTAACACAATTATGCTTGAAGGGTTTAGCATTATAGCTTAGACTAAAAAGTTGCATCTTTCTTATTGAGATTTATTGCAGAGTATGAAATCTATTGGCGATGAGAATCTCACAGCAGAAAAGAAGGACGCCCACCTTAATTCACTTTGGGTTAGGAAATGAAATGAAATCATACATTTTTCAAAAAAATAGTTATTGACGGAAAATTAATGAGCGATGCAGAACAAATGAGCCGCAAAGAGCTGCTGCAGCCAAATCGTCTGGAAAAAAAGTTATATGCATTTGTCGATCATGCATACCGGAAGAAACGCTTGTATATCAGTGCCGCAGTTGCAGTTGTTGTATTGATTCTGGCAATTTGGGGAGGTTGGAAGTATGTGCAAAATGAACGTATTAACCAGGCCAATCAATATCACATTGCACGGGCAATGCTTACCAATCCAGCTCTTTCTGAAGATGAAAGGTTAACTCAGGGAATATCTGCTTTACGGGATTTTGCCAAGTCTGAATCAGGCACTACACTGAGCGTATTGGCATTGATGGAATCCGGAGAGGCATATGCACGTCAGACACAAATTGATGAGTCAATTGCAGTTTTTCAGGATGTAATAAAGCATCCGGAAGCTACAACTTTTCTGCGAAATGCAGCCCGGCTAAGTTTGGCGGCCTTGTTTGAACAGCAGCAGCGGTGGGACGAAGCAGAGATGATGCTGGATTCAATTAACATAGCATCATGGGAGGACGTACGTTGGCGGGCAATGGCCAGGATAGCAATCGCTAAAGGAGAAACTGAAAAGGCAAAAAATTTGCTTGAGCAGTTGCTGGAAAAAGCTCCTGATTCCGTCTTTCGGCAGGAAACTGAGATTTTACTTTTGTCACTTTAACCAGTTTGTGAGTTATTAAATCTCGTAAGGTGCTGATAATATTGACTGCAGCATGTTATCTCGACCGAGGGGAGAGATCTGAAAAAGTGCTGATATTTTATAACAACCCTCACATACGTTCGGGATGACACGATAAAACTCGTGACTGTCGAGTTAACCAATTATTAAAAACAAAAAAATGGAAGAAAGTTATCTGAATTTGATGGAAGAACACAAACAGGATGAAAAGGTCAACTTGTTTGAAAAAGTTATAACCATGACCAAACGGGCTAAATCGCTGTATAGCCTTGAAGAATCAGCTCGCGCCGGACTAAAACATAAGCCTACTTTTCAAGCCATTCTGGAAAATAATGAAGGACGTCTGACAATGAAAAGAGTTCAAACCGAAAATTTGGAAGAGGACTCCGATCAGGCATAAACGGAATACTACTCAAATGGAATCCTGCCCATTGAAACCTGAAAGCTAAAAAACGAAATGCGGGAATCAGTCAATTTGACGCAGTCCTTTTCGCGAATTCTACGTGCCCTGCTGACTCGTTCACGCTCACAGTATGCGGCTCTGATGGTTTTTTCAGGAATGCTGCTTGCTGATTTCCTTTTTCGAATTTACCTTTTTCCTCTCTACAATAATTTCCTGCTTAAAATTGGAGCCAATCCGGTCTGGTCAGATCTTGATGTCGGTTTTGCTCCTATAGTCTGGCTTTCTTTCTTTGCCATCATCTTAGGAAGTCTAACAATCGTCATCACATTTGCCTCCCAAAATGTACCAAAACTGATTGATTTATACATGGATCATTGGCCCAGTCTATTTTTTGTCTGGTGGGCCGCAGCGTGTCTGATACATGCTTTCACAATCAAGATCCTTTCGGAGGCCGGAGTTGAAATAGTATCCAGCCTCATATTTAATTACCACGTGTTACTTGCTGTTTCACTGGTGATTGGCTTCCCTTTTGTTTTATCCATTCTCAAATCTACCAAAACCTCTAATGTAATCGAAAACTTACTGCAGGGTAGTTATGCCAAGTTTAAGCGTTTAGCTAAAAAAGGTCCCACAGGAATAATATCGCCGGAAGAACACGCAAAAATACAGTACCAGTTATTTGAAGAACTCAATCAACTAATGGATTTGTTGGTCTTTGTTCCATACAAAGAACCAAAATCACAAATTATAGAAGGAATTGGCGAATTACTAAGATATTACGTGAAGTTAAAACCAAAATTTCCTGAAGACTTTTATAAAATTGATCAACAGATTCATGATGATATTTCTTTCCGGACTTTGAAAAGTTTATTGGCGGAAGTTGAAAAATCTCACACATTTTATGAACAGAAGAGCTTTAGAATGATAGGAAATGTATACAACGTCTTTCTTGATAAAGGAGAGTTCGATCTTTCTACTTTGTGTGTGGAACAATTGAGCCAGGTGGGAAAAACGGCGATGGAATGTGACGACCAGGAACTCATTGAAGTAATCACGGTTCGTCTTAACACTTACTTTAGATTTGCACTAAAACACGGTCAGCACAATAATGAACCGCGCAATTTATATAATCTTGTTTTTCATTATGGACAGTTTCTCAGCTACCTGGTGGAACACCGGCAAGTGGACCGGGTTAAGACGTGTATAGGTTATTTTGTATTTTATGGACAACAGTGCTTTAACGCAATTCCACGAGCACGTTCCTTAGCTTTTATTTTAGACATTCTTGCTTCCGAAATGCAGAAACTAATGCAGATAATCTATCAGAATAATTGGGAGAGAAAACTACAGCAGGAATTACTGCAAAAGTTTTTATTGTTTGATAATTTTCAAGATATGGACAAAGAAATTGCGATACAATTCTTTAGTCAAAATCACGGCATTCGGCTTTTACATATTGGTTTGGCCTTGTTTTATCTCAATCAGAATGAAAAAGAGTTTGCTGAAACAATTGCAAAAGATACTCTACAAGATCTTTTATTATTGGGAGAACCACTGTTTTCCAAAACAATGGATACTATTTTTGCAAGACTTCAGTATTCTGGAGCAAAATTCTGGGAAGATACAGACCGTGGAAATGTGAATATTTACTACACACCATATCAATATGAAATAGAGTATTTTAAGAAATTACAAGTGAAGTTTAAGCTTGAAAGTCAAAAAAAGATTCCTGCATGAAATGAGGCAGACTATTAAAAAAAGTTGCAGAATTAAATAAATTCTTGTGTCCTGAAAAAAATTGAATTATACTTAAACCTCTACTGTTAATGTTTGCTTAGTTTTGAAAAGCAGGACAGATATTTAGGAAATGATATCTAATAAAAAGGATTGATATGAAAAGAGATGCAGAATTTTTAAGAAAGGTGACAGAGCTTGCTTCTAAAAATAACATGGGTGCAACAGCAAAGGCTTTAAAAATTCCGGTTTATACATTAAGGGCCCGCTTGTTGAGTGCCGCAATGAAACTTGGAGAAATTCCGCCTCAGTTTGCAAAAACAAGAGTTGTAAAAAAAGTTGCAAAGCTAAAAAAGCGTAAACACCTGGATACAGTTAGAGCATCAGGTAAAGCCGGAAGTTCGAGGCGTGTGATAATTCCACAACAGATTTTTCAAGAGTTGGATTGGAATAAAGGCGATAAGATTGTCATTCGACGTTCAGGCAAAAACAAAATTGTAATAGAAAAATCGGCAGGATAATAAGCTTCTTTTTAAGCACTCTTTAACTTTTTGTATGAGTGTTCCCCCCTTCATTTTGGATAGCGGTTGAAGGCTCGTGGTCGAGTGTTTCAACAGTTGACCATTTAATTTGCATTTGACAGGTTTAAAATGGATTTGGTGTATCGCCCAAGACGTTTAAGACGCACCGCACCTATTCGTGGATTGGTGCGTGAAACAGAACTTTCTCCACGCCAACTTATTTATCCGCTGTTTGTTACGGAAGGCAAATCCGTCCGGGATCATATTGACAGTATGCCAGGACAATTTCGCTTATCTACGGATGAACTGGTTCGAGAATGCGAAGAGCTTTATGCACTTGGTGTTGGTGCAGTAAACTTATTTGGCTATTCTGAAGAAAAAGATGAATTGGCTACCAAGTCGTATGATTCAGATGGCCTTGTTCAGCGTGCAATTCGTACAATAAAATCTGCTGTTCCGGATTTGTGTGTGCAAACCGATGTAGCTCTTGATCCATATACGACTCACGGTCATGACGGACTGGTCATTGATGGTGAAATCGTGAACGATGAATCTGTTGAAGTACTGTGCAAAATGGCACTTTCACATGCAGAAGCAGGTGCAGACTGGATTGCGCCTTCCGACATGATGGACGGGCGAATTGGTGCAATTCGAAATGCGCTGGACGTGCAGGGATTTTCTCAGGTCGGCATTCTTGCATATTCTGCAAAGTATGCTTCCAGTTTTTATGGACCATTTCGTGGAGCTCTTCAATCTGCACCAAAAAGTGGTAACAAAAAAACATACCAGATGGATCCTGCCAACATCCGGGAGGCACTTAAGGAGATTGCTTTAGATTTGGAAGAAGGAGCGGATGTGGTGATGATCAAACCTGCATTGTGTTATCTGGACGTAATTTCACGTGTTCGTGAGGCCTTTGATGCACCAGTGGCAGCTTATAATGTTTCCGGAGAATACGCGATGGTTGTTGCAGCTGCAGAGAAAGGCTGGGTTGACCGGGATAGTGCTATGATGGAAATGCTATTGTCAATTCGTCGGGCAGGTGCAGATATGATACTGACATATTTTGCAAAGGATGCTGCTGCTTTACTCCGTGCAGATTATGGAAGTTTTAGATGAAAACAGCACTTACTATCCGGAATGCCGAGGTAGTTCTTCCGGTAAGAACGGAGCGGACAGATGTCTCAGTTATCAATGGTCGGATTTGCGCTATTGGTAATGAAATACCTGACGTTGGAGAAGTGATTGATGCGGATGGATTGTTTTTGCTTCCGGGTATCATTGATCCACAGGTTCATTTCCGTGAACCGGGAGCTGATCACAAAGAAGATTTACACAGTGGTTCTTGTGCCGCTGCGGCAGGCGGAGTTACAAGTTTTCTGGATATGCCGAACAATACACCTCCGGTAATCACGCGTCAGCGGATGCAGGGAAAAAAGCAGTTGGCGGCAGAAAAATCTGTAGTTAATTACGGTTTTTTTATGGGAGCAACTACGGATAATCTGGAGGAGTTGAATGCAGTAGAAAATGTTTGTGGTATAAAAATTTTCATGGGTTCATCTACCGGAGATTTGCTGGTGGACGATCCGGATGTTTTGGAAAAAATTTTTGCCAACGGCTCCCGTCTGATAGCAGTACATGCGGAAGACGAATCTGTTCTTCAGGCAAACAAAGCATTGCTCAAGGATATTTCGGACGTGCGCATTCACCCCCTGCTCCGGAATGAATCTGCTGCACTCAGGGCTACAAAACTTGCCGTGCGGTTTTCGCTTAAATACCGGCGACGACTACATATTCTGCATTTGACAACGGAAGATGAATGTGATTTTCTGCGCACGTTACCAAGGGAGCATCGCATTTCAACAGAGGTTTGTCCACAGCATTTCACCTTGACTGCACCGGAATGTTACGAGCAGCTCGGCACATTGGCTCAGATGAATCCTCCGTTGCGGACAAAGCGTCATGCAGATGCATTGTGGCAGGCTCTCAAGGATGGAATTATTGACTGCATTGCCACAGACCATGCGCCTCACACTTTAGCCGAAAAAGATCAGCCATATGGTAAGGCGCCTGCAGGAATGCCCGGTGTCGAAACCTCATTGGCCTTAATGCTGGATAGAGTCAACCGCAATGTTTGCACTTTGCAGGAAGTGGTTTACTGGATGTCTGAATCTCCTGCAAAATTATATGCAATGCAGGGAAAAGGACGTATCGAAGTTGGCCAGGATGCAGATTTGGTTTTAGTCGACATGTCATTAAAGAAAACGGTTACGAATGGTGAATTACAGACCAGAGTTAACTGGTCTCCTTATCACGGTATGGAACTAAAGGGCTGGCCGGTTCAAACGATTGTTAATGGTCAAACTGTTTTTTTGAATGGAGAAGTCGATAAAAGTGTACGTGGAAGAGAAATCAGCTTTGCATGATCAGTGGATAAGAGTTAGGATAGTTGAAGTAATTTTATCTTAACATTTACCTGAAAAAATAACGGAAAGATTCTGTGAAGCAAATTTGAATAACAAGTGTGGTATTTTGAAATTTTACGATTTCTCCCAATGTAAAAAAACCTAAATTTGGAGGTAATGATGACTGCATCAATGGAAAAAAGTATTAATAAAAATTTAATCGAAATGCTCGAAAAATCTCGAAAGCTTTACGCAGATCGTCCTTTGTATGGAACGAAACGCGATGGAATTTACGAGTGGACTACTTACGAACAGTTTGCAGAAAAAGTAGATGCTTTACGCGGAGGGCTGGCTTCATTAGGTGTAACTGCTGGAGACAAAGTCGCTATTATCTGTAAAAACACAGAAGAGTGGGCAGTCTCTGCTTATGCCACTTATGGATTATGCGCACAGCACATCCCAATGTATGAAACACAGATGGCAAAGGAATGGGAATACATAATCCGTGACTGTGGTGCAAAAGTATTACTGGCGGCAAACACAACTGTGCTTGGACAAACTCGTGATTTTCCGGAACGGATTGAAGAACTGGAACATATTGTTTTGCTTTCAGGAAGTGATGCAGGAGATGTTAAAACATATTCTGATTTACTGAAAACAGGCAGAGCAAACCCGATAAACGTCAAGCAGCCTGAATCACAGTCACCGATGGGAATGATCTATACTTCAGGAACTACAGGTGATCCAAAAGGTGTGGTGCTGAGTCACAGGAACCTGATTTTTGAGTGTGATGTAGTCTTACCTTTGCTGGGCATGACGAAAGATGATAGATCACTGGCATTTTTGCCTTGGGCTCACGTTTTTGGCCAGGTGGCAGAAGTACATGGTTTAATCAATGCCGGCGGTTCTGCGGGACTGGTTGATGATGTGAATACGCTGATTGAAGAACTGGGCGTGGTCAAACCCAGCATGTTCTTTGCTGTGCCTCGTGTTTATAACAGGATTTATGAGCGTCTAATAGGTCAAATGCAGGAAAAACCAGGCTTTATCCGCTCCCTGTTTTATGGAGGACTCAAACAGGCAAAGAGAGAAAGAGAAGGTGAAACTCTTAGTTTTATGGAAAATTTAACACTAACGCTGGCTCGTAAAATTATTTTCAAAAAAGTTTTGAACCGCTTTGGTGGAAATCTGCGTATCGCTGTAAGTGGAGCCAGCGCCTTGAGTCCACAAGTCGCAGAGTTTGTAAATGATATTGGCATCAGCGTTTATGAGGGTTATGGGCTAAGTGAAAATACGGCAGCACTTTCAGTTAATTATCCGGGTGCAAGACGCTTTGGTTCGGTGGGTAAACCACTTCCTGGAGTACGGATTGAAATAGATAAATCTGTTGAAGGTTCCAAAGAAGAAGACGGAGAGGTTATAGCATATGGTGAAAATATCATGCTTGGCTACCACAACCTGCCGGAATTCACGAAAGAAAATATCACTGAAGAAGGAGGGTTGCGGACGGGAGACCTGGGGCATTTGGATGAGGACGGTTACCTCTATATCACTGGACGTGTGAAGGAGCAGTACAAACTTGAAAATGGCAAGTATGTGGCACCTGCACCCCTAGAAGAATCACTGAAGCTGAGTGCGTACGTTGATCAAATAATGCTTTACGGCTTCAACCGACCTCATAATGTGGCTGTGATTGTAGCAGCGATGCCCGCAGTGGAAAAATTTGCTGAGGAAAATAAGATTTCCGGAAGTGGTCCAAGTTTGTTAAATGAACCTGAAATTAGAAAATTGTTCCAGGAACAACTGGAACATTATGGAAAAGATTTCAAGAGTTTTGAACGTCCGCAAAATTTTGCCCTGCTCTCTGAAGAGTGGGGTATTGACAATGGACTACTGACTCCAACTCTTAAACTGAAACGGGAGGTGGTGGAGGAACAGTTCAAGTCACAGATTGAGAGCCTTTATTCTTAATATTTGTGGTTCGTTTGGTCTTGTGATTCGCCGTAATTTTCTATTATTCTGTTATATTTTAGTGTTTCTTCAGTACAATGCAAATCCAGGTTTCTAATCTGCACAAAAGCTACATTGACGGAGAAGGCTTGAAGCTGCACATTTTGCGGGGCCTTAATTTTGAAGCAAAGTCGGGTTCGACTGTAGCAATAGTTGGAACTTCCGGAACCGGAAAGAGCACTTTTCTGCATACAATTGGAATGCTGGAAGGTATAGACGAAGGGCAGTTGTACCTTGACGGCAGCGATTTGGCCAACTTAACCCGCGACCAGGCTGCACAGTTCCGGAATGAAAAAGTTGGTTTTATCTTTCAATTCCACCAGTTACTACAGGATTTTACTGCGTTGGAAAATGTGATGATTCCCCAGTTGATTCAAGGTAAAAATACTGGAATTGTCCGGAAATATGCTTTTGAACTGCTGGAAAAAGTTGGACTGTCTGAGCGTGCTGGACATAAGCCGACACAGCTTTCCGGAGGAGAACAGCAGCGGGTCGCGATTGCTCGTGCTTTAGTCAATCGACCCCGAATTGTACTGGCAGATGAACCAACCGGAAACCTGGACCAAGAGACAGGTGAGCAGGTAATGGAAATTTTGCTGCGACTAAACCGAGAAAATGAAACTACACTTGTTATGATTACCCACAACACCAGCCTTGCATCGGCCATGCAGTATCAGCATCGTATGGAAAATGGACAACTGCATTTGCTTACGAATGATTAAGAATTTCCGCAAAAGAATTTCTACTCTGCCTGATTCCTGCTTCTTTCAAACCTGATGAACTTCCTTTCTTCTGTTTTTCGTTTTTTATTTGCGATTGTTTTTCTGGGCTTCCTGTGCCTAAGCAATTTCAATCAAGTTCTCTATGCACAAACGACAAGTAGTGCGGATTTATCGTCACTTATTTCTGAGATTGAAATAAAAGGCACATCCGACTTGGAATCCTCTCAGATCCTGTTTTTGATAGAAAGTCAAGTTGGCGAACCTCTGTCACGTAAGGCTGTTCGCAGGGACATCCACTCCATTTATCAAATGAAATTGTTTGAAGATGTACAGGCAGAAGTAAAACTTCAGGATTTTGAAGAATCAGGCGCAAAAGGATATTTACTGCGCTTTGTGGTAAAGGAACGTCCTCGTCTGTCGGAGGTGAAACTTGTTGGAGTAATGCTGGTTGAACGGACAGAAATTGAAGAAAAGATGACCCTGGTCCAGTATGATCCATTTGATCAAGAAAAAATTGCGGTAAATGAGCAAATAATTTTGGAGTACTACCGAAGTGAGGGTTATCCCGGGGTTCGTGTGAAAAGTAGAGTTGAAGCTGTGGAATCCAGTCTTGAATCCGAAGGAAAAAAGTTTCGTGTAGTATTTGAAATGGAGGAAAAACCTCGTGTTTATCTCTCAGATATTTACATTTCTGGTACTAAATTTTATTCAGAACTTGATATCAAAAGATTCATCCTGAGTTCTGAAATTGATTGTGTGGCCTGGGCAAATCAATCAGGCCTTTTCCGTGAAGAAATGATAAATCAGGACCTGTCACTGATTACTCAGCACTATCTTAAAAATGGATTCATAAAAGTATTTATTGAAAAACCGGATGTAACGTTGATTCACAATCCTGATTATAGTCGGGTCGATGTCCGTTTAAATATTACAGAAGGAGATCAGTATTACTCTGGAAAGATCTCTGTATCCGGTGACATTCTGGGTGAAAAAGAAAAGTTAATGGAAGGCTTGTTGCTGGAAGAAGGTGAAATTTATAATCCGTTTCTGCAAAATAGAGATCGTTCAGGTATAAGTGAAATTTACCATGAACGGGGTTATGCTTTTGTCAGGGTTGTACCGGAAACAAAAGTTCATAAAGAAACAAAAACTGTTGATGTAACTTACCGCATTTTGAAGGGTGAGAAAGCCTACATTGGCCGTCTGGAAATTGCGGGAAATATTGAAACACGAGATCATGTGATTCGGCGTGAGTTTGAATTACAGGAAGAAGAGCTTTTTAATGGTAAAAAACTGCGCCTCAGTCAGGAAAATCTTAACCGTTTAGGCTTTTTTCAGTCCGGAGTGATCCTGGAACGATCTCCACGTGATCAAGAGGACAATCTGCTGGATATCATGGCTCGTCTTAAAGAAGCACAAACCGGAACTTTTCAGGCTCAATTAGGGTATAGCGATTTTTCCGGATTCAGTGGAGGAGTGACACTTTCAAAGGGCAACCTGCTCGGGTCAGGGCGGACTCTGCGGCTTAGTGCCCAGTTTGCAGAACAGAGTGTTCAACAAAAATTTGATATAACACTGATTGATCCAAGACTCTTTGATTCACAGGTTTCAGGTTCTATTTTTGCTTCAAGAAGCAAGGTTCAGGATTCAACAGAATTTGGACGTGGAATAATCACCGAAAACAACTATGGTTTTAGTTTGGCAATGCCACTTTATTTCCGGAATTTACGTTTCGGAACTCAAATCAGTTCACTTGATCGCATCTTTTCTGATTCCGGAGATGACATTTATAAGCATTCTGTTTCACCGTCTTTGACCTACAACACTGTCAATCATCCTGTCTTTCCAAGCGGAGGCTTAAAAACTTCCTTTCGGGTTATACAGACCGGCACACCTTTCGGCGGGAATATTCAGTTGCGGGAGTACCGACTTCAGTATCAGCAATTTTGGGCAATGAACCAGAATAACACTTTAATTTTGATGGCCAAAGGACGTTTCGGGTTGCTGCAGGAACAGGGTGGTTCGCCGATTCCATCCGAAGACAGGTATCGTATAGGAGGTATTGATTCAGTACGGGGACACTATTATTACCGCATAGCCGGACCCTACGGTCCTAGCGAGCAGCTTCGTAATCGTGAATACAGAGTGATCACTGACGAACTGGGTTACCAGCAGACAAAAACTTATGACAGCAGAGCTGTCGGCTTGAGTACCAGCGAATTGCAGGAATTAAAGAGCGGCGGAATTTCAGAGAGAGTCTTTAATCTTGAATTACTGTTTCCACTCAGTCAAGATGAGAATAGTTTTGTCCGTGGACTGGTATTTATGGATGCAGGAAATGTTAATGCGGAATCGAGGCAATATCAACTACTTGGCGAAAAAGAACCCGGTATTTTTGATCTGCGTAAAAGTGCGGGCTTTGGTGTTCGTGTGATAACTCCAATGGGTGTGCTGCGTTTTGAGTATGGATCGAAACTGGATAAGCGTCCCGATGAAACTCCGGATCGTTTTGAATTCACTGTCAGCGGCTTGTTTTAACAAATGCTGCTGAACTGTCCGGCCGAAATTGCAATCTTATAATTTAATGAAAAACTCTCAAGTTTCCTCAGCAATACACAAGCAAGTAAAACAGGCACGTGAAGCCTTCCTTGTTTTGGCGAATCTGGAAAATTTGCATAAAAACAATGTTCTTCATGAATTAGCTCAAGCATTGCGTGAAAATTCGGCTGAAATTTTGGCAGAGAACGCCAGGGATATGGCTGAAGCCCAAAAAATGCTGGAGTGTGGTGAGTTGTCTGCAAGTGCCTGCAACCGTGTTTTACTCAATGAAGAAAAGATTGAGCAGATGGCACAAAACTGCGAAAGTGTAGCTGCATTGCCAGATCCTGCAGGCAAAATAATTCAGGCAACCCGGCTGGATGAAGGTCTTGATCTCTATCGTGTGTCCTGTCCAATTGGAGTCATTCTGGTAATTTTTGAATCACGTCCAGATGTGGTCATACAAATTTCTGCATTAACTCTAAAATCAGGAAATGCGGTAATTTTAAAAGGAGGCAAAGAGGCACAAAATTCAAATCGTATACTGGCAAAACTGATCCGGAATACTCTTGCAAAGAATGATACTGTACCAGAAAATGCAGTCAGTCTGGTGGAAAGCCGCGATGAAGTTTCACAGTTGGTGAAAATGAGTTCTGAACTTGATTTAATCATTCCCCGCGGCAGCAATGAACTGGTCCGGAATATTCAAAAAAATGCGCAGGTTCCAGTGCTGGGACATGCAGATGGACTTTGTCATGTGTATCTGGATCAAGCTGCAGATGAAAAGAAAAGCATTGAGGTTGCACTGGATGCAAAGTTGGATTATCCCGCTGTCTGCAATGCTGCGGAAACTTTACTTGTGCATCAAAAATATCCGGTTGAGTGGCTGGTAGAAATTTTGAGAAAAATGCAGGAAGCCGGTGTAGAATTGAGGGTATGTCAGCAAACTCAAAAACGTCTGGAAAAATTTACTGAATTAAAGTTAAAAAATGCAGTTGAAGAAGACTGGACAACTGAATATATCGATTTGATAATTTCTGTTAAATCAGTCAAATCTGCAGAGGAGGCAGTTAGGCACATCAATCATTTTGGTTCCAGGCATACTGATACAATTGTTACTGAAAATTCAGAGTTGGCAGAATGGTTCATGAATACCGTGGATGCAGCAGGTGTATTTTGGAATGCGTCAACTCGATTTGCGGATGGATTTCGATACGGATTTGGGGCAGAAGTTGGAGTAAGTACCGGTAAAACTCACTCACGAGGTCCTGTTGGACTTGAAGGTTTGGTAATTTATAAATATAAATTATATGGAAACGGGCAGGGCGCTGGTCAATATGGGCAGGGTAAGCGGGAATTTCTACATGAGGAAATTCAATATAAATAACTGTAGATTTCAAAGTTTTTACTAGATTGAAATAGGAGCTTTCATGTATAAACTGCAATTAGATCGTGAATTTTCACAAGATCTTTTTTCTGAGTCATCAAAAGAAATCAGGGACTGGGTGGTCAATGCAATTGCAAACATAGTTGTTGCAGATGACATCATTGAGAAACATGAGTTTGTGGCTTTGCAGGAAGCAATGGGCCTGCTGGACAGCAAGGAAGAAATTCTTGATTTAATGAAAAAAGTGAAAGAGAGAAATCTATTCGAGGTAAAAAAAATCAAAATGGACCCGGATCTTTCTCTAAAAATTTTCTTTTATCTTGCTGGAATTGCAGTTATAGACGGTAGTCTTAAAAAAAGTGAAGCAGAATTATTAAAAAAATGCGGAAATTGTTTGGATCTTGAAGTTGATTTTATTCGTGCTGTCATTAGCTGGTCAGTAAAACAAATGGAAATAAATCGAAAGTTAACTCAAGACTTAAAAACCAGCAACACACATCGAAACCGTATTATTGAAAGTATAATAATGAGTTGAATATACAAACGTTGTGCTGAAAAAAACTTGCTATTCTTAACTTAATCTACTAATATTCAAGTATAAATTATCCTCTTATAAAAATTATACAATTCATCTATCCTCTTTCTTTTCAGAGTCTTATGCCAGCCTGTTTGCGGATATGCTTTGTCCGTTTGTTTTCGATTGTTCCTGCGCTAGTTTTATTTGTTTTGTCAGCAGGTCCAGGTACAGCAACAGCACAAACTCATTTTGTACCCCTTGAGCGAGGTGACGTTTCTGAGCGTAAAGAACACCTGACATTTTCCCCTGGAGTTGAACTTTCCGGAGATTACAGACTGCGAATTTCAAAGATTAATTCAACATCTCTTCCTGTTTCACGAACAGAAACCAACTCTGCAGAAGAGTTTTCTTTTGATCAGGATTTACGTTTGCGTCTGCGCTCAACTGTGCATCGTATAATTTCAATAAACCTGGAACTTGCTACTAATCAGGAAGCGATATACCAGTCTGACATCAGGACTTCACGAAGTTCACGTACTACTGGAGCAGAGTCCCAAACTGCAAATCTAACTGCACGGCAATCGTATCTGGAACTCAACAGAAATCCGAATGAAGTAACAAAAATCGGTAAACATGCGATTAACATAGGAGACCGTAACGGCAAGGTATTTTCCGGAATCCTCAGTGGTTATTCGCAACGCTGCAAGGCTGGAACCTGGTGTTATGAAATTGGCGGAATGAAGCTTTCTTCTGCAGATGGAGACTGGATGTACTTCTTTTCACTCGACTATCCTTTTTGGCACGAGGTAGATTCACAGGGCGAAGTTATCGATTCTTTTCGAATTGAAATGTTCCGTATCAAATACACAGAACATGATGTTCCACTGGGAATGAATAATATTCCTGCAAAACGTCTCTCCAGCAGTACTCTTTCCAGTTTGGAAAGTGGAGGGTTTACCTCAGGAAGTGACTGTAATACGAGCCTGTCGGCTTATACTCTCAACTCAAGCTGTAAGCCAATTTATTACAATGCACATGAACAGGAATATTTTGGACTGCGTATGCAGTGGGAAACACCTGTTTGGGGTGTTTATGCGGATATTATTTCAAATCAGGGCAATCGGAATTATTTCCAGTATGATGACAGGCATAACATGGATAAAAGAAAAATATCAGGCGGAGCAGCTGAACTGGAAATCAGTTGGAAAAAACCGGGTGAAGAATATATGCTTGTCGGAATGATGGCCCAGGGTGATGAACAACTTGATGACAGCAGCAGAAATGGTACAAATTACCTTCGCGGTCTGGAAAGTTTTTACGAAATATCACCAGGAACGTACCGTGGAACCAAATTTTATTTCAACGGAGGCAGCCCCGACCTGAACAGTGGTACCGGCTTGGGGCACTCAATTAATAATACTCAAATGGGTGGTTTTCGTTATCGCTATGACATTCCGGAAACAACTGCTGTTTATCGATTTGGTCTTTACGAACTAAAGCGCATCAAGCCTGTGCTTGACTCGAACGGGACTAAATCCAGTATGATCGGCATTGAGTGGGACAATACATTTACACTGAAAATGGCTGGTCACGCAAACGTAGATTTGGATCTTAATGCATTTCAGCCGGCAAGAGCATTCAGTTATGATGATCAAACAGTTCCTACCGGAAGGAAAGATATGATTTTTCACTTTGCCGGACGTTTGACTTACTCTTTCTGAACTGTCGCTTTTAACAAACTTAAGAGGACCTATGAAACAAAAAAGAGTCGCGAAAATTGAGCGCATAACCAAAGAAACAAAAATTAAACTGGAACTGAATCTTGACGGTTCCGGAAAATCTGAAATTAATACCGGAATTGGTTTTCTGGATCACATGCTGAATTTATGGGCTTTTCACGGTTTGTTTGATTTGAAATTAACCTGCAGTGGTGATTTGGAAATTGATGCGCATCACTCTACGGAAGATATCGGGCTTGCTCTTGGTAGTGCGTTGGCAGAAGCCGTTGGTGAAAAGAAAGGGATTTTCCGCTACGGTCATTCGTATGTGCCCATGGACGAAGCGTTAATCCGGGCTGCTTTGGATTTGTCCGGACGTCCGGAATTTGTCTTTTCAGGTGAATTTACTCAGCCGAGCATTGGTCAGTTGGATACACAGATGATCAACCACTTTTTCAAATCACTTGCTATCTCGTCTAAAATGACTCTGCACCTGTCGATATTATACGGAATCAACGACCATCACAAATGCGAAGGCATGTTCAAGTCAATGGCGCGTGCCCTACGTATGGCTGTTGAGTCAGATCCACGACGTACAGAAGTGGTTTCTACAAAAGGAAGTCTCTGACAGGCATGAACGTAATCATCGATTACAAAGTTGGAAATCTGCATAATCTGAAAAACGCGCTTGATTTCTCTGGAGTGGAAAATCAGCTTGTTTCTCATGCAGATGAGCTAAAGGAAGCAGACAGAATTCTGCTTCCGGGAGTTGGAGCATTTGGTCCGGCTATGGAACATTTGCGAAACTCAGGAATGCTGGATGCTCTGCAGGAAAAAGTTCAGGCAGGAACTCCTTTGCTGGGAATTTGCGTAGGAGCACAATTGCTGATGGACGAAAGCGAAGAAGATGGTTCTCGTGTGGGTTTGGGCTGGATTCCAGGTAAAGTTAAGCGTTTCCAGCATGAACTGAAAATTCCCCAGATTGGCTGGAATCAGGTTTCTCAGCAGAGAAAAGATCCGCTTTTTCAAGATGTTTTAGATGAGATGCATTTTTATTTTGTTCATTCTTATCATTTGCGTCCGGAAAACAGTGAGCACGTTTTGGGTCTCTCAAATTACGGTTATGACTTTGCCGCAGTTGTTCGTAAAGACAACTTGTGGGGAGTTCAGTTTCATCCGGAAAAGAGTCAAAATGCGGGACTGCAACTGTTGAAAAACTTCTGTACACTCACTTAGCGGTGTGTTTTACACACTAATTATCAGTGTTAATCAACTGCAGAATTTAGTCTGAAGAATTATCACGAACAATATTAAACCTT
>Ga0208063_1000020_pt1 | contig 47814 bp, 46 predicted proteins | sample DeeseametaMP0203_FD_184219 | JGI IMG/M metagenome (GOLD analysis project Ga0208063, IMG submission 184219) | Marine microbial communities from the Deep Atlantic Ocean - MP0203 (SPAdes) | ecosystem: Environmental > Aquatic > Marine > Oceanic | place: South of Cape Verde, Atlantic Ocean... | reverse complement strand
TACAGCCGTTAGGCTGACTTATCGTTAAAACGAATTATTAAAATTTATTAAAAGGAAAGCAATGAACCACTACGTTTATGTTCTCGACCACACTGGAAACCCCTTGATGCCTACCAAGCGTCACGGCTGGGTGCGTCGTGCATTACGTGATGGCAAGGCAACCGTTGTAAAACGCTCGCCATTCACGATTAAACTTACTTATGAGAGTGAAACAATAACACAAGACGTATCACTTCACCTAGACGCTGTAAAAACACAAGTAGTGTGACACAAATAGCGTCTTGTAAAGGGCTTTCCTTTGAGTTACACTAAGAAAACCCAAGTCGTGCTTCGCACGACGCGCTATCCATCCCCGTACTAAAAGTACGGAGTCTTCCGCGAAAATCGATAAAAAAGGCCGATTAAATCGGCCTTTTTTATTACTTTGGTTTAAAAATATTAGCTACCGTCTGTGCGATTTTCTTAGCAATATCTGATATTTTTGTTCCAGCATTTTCTAGTGATTTTTTGAATCCAGAACTCTTTTTGGAATCAACTAAGTCTTTATTCTCTAACTTTTCACTAATTTCAGATAACTCTTTTGTTCTTTTTTCAGTTTCTTTCATTGTTTTCGACATTTTTTCTATAGTTCTTTTATCATGTGGAGATGCGCCATTGATTTGTGCTTTGGGATCATAATTTGTAGTTATATCATCCATCTTTAAAGACATATCATCCATTTGTTTCTCAATATTGATTTTTTGTTTATTATTATTACCATTTAATTCTTTTATTTTGTCTTGTTGAACTTTAGTTTGTTCTGGACTTAATGAATCTTTATTTAACTCAAAATCTTCTTTCATTGCTTTGTGTTTATCACCACTTTTTTCATACTTTTCCATTTGATTTTTTAGATAATCCATATCTCTATTCATTTTATCAAAATGGTTTGCCTGCTCTGTTAATGACATATCACTAACACTTTTAGGAAAGACTTCTTTTTCTGTAACATTAGTTGCATGTATATTTCTTTTATTGTGATTAGCACGAAAAAGTTGTGTCAACACTATGCTTGGGTGTGTTTTAAGTGAATCGGGTATTCTATCTTCATCATCATACTCTTTAGCTTCTTCATTTTTAGCTTCTTTGTTTTTCCCTTCTTCAGATAGGTTCTCTTTATCGTGTACTATTTCACTTCCATCTGGATTTAAGTTTTTATTTACTCCAAATTTCTTATCACCTATCTCTTCATATAGTCTATTTTTAGGGAAACCTAACTGTCCTGAAACAGGTTCTGATTCTTGATAAACGATTTCTTTCAAAGAATCTTTATCTTCTTGAGACATATCTTGAAGAGAATCTATTTTATCTACTAATCCTTCAGATTTAATATACTCATTAACCTTATCACCATCTGATACTGCTAAATTATCACCACGAAATGAAGAGAAATAGTCTAAGGAACTATAATCACGCTCAGATAGCTTAAAACTCGCTTCAGGAGCTGTTTCTTCCACTGTATCAGGTGAATCACCAGATATATTTGGATCAAGCTCTGGTGTGTTATTATTATCAACATTTATACCATTCGCTTTTTCTAGATCACTTAGTTCTTCAGCATCTTGCTTTATTTCTTCTGATTTAAATAAATTATCATCAAGTTCTTCAAATTGACTAGGTGCTACTTTATCATCTGCTATGTTTTGCATAGAGTCAGCATTTTGCTCTTGATTAAGTTGCTGTTCATTAGCATTACTATATGCATGTAAATCACTCGCCATATCAATATCTTGAAAGCTATCATCACTAGACATACGTTCAATATCTTCATCATATGCATAAGGTGGTGGGGTTGGTGGCATATCATTATTTTCCCATTCATTGTTTCTATCGTCAGCCATAGTATACTCCTTTAACTTTTTATTTTCTTAAGCATAAGACTGTATTTGATATAAAAAGTTCATGCTCTATATTTAATTAAAATATAATGTTTATATAATATAAAATCCTCTTTATTTTATTATAAAAAGGATTTTATGTTGTTTATCGAGACATAGTAAGTGATTCTAAAGCAATAATAAACTTTAATTTCTCTAAATCTCTGTATTCTTTCATTGCTCTCTCAAAAGAAAGACCTTCAGCTATTAACTCTTTTCTTAATGCTTGACTTGATAGTGTAGTGGCATCTGCACCCTCTTCGGCCCAGCTATCTCTTTTTCCATAATCAAACCTATGATCTCCAAGTATCTCTCTTGTAAGATTGTCTGTAGCTTCTGAGTCAGAAATACCAAATCTTCCTATAGGGTTAATAGCTTCCCCTGGAACACCACCTATTCTTATTTCATAGTGTAAGTGAGGGCCACTAGAAATACCTGTATTTCCTGAGTAGGCTACTAAATCACCTTTTTTTACATTATCACCTGTGCTAACTCCCTCACCCCAAGCATCTAAGTGTCCATACCAAGTATAGAGATTATTTCCATGGTTGATTATTAACATTCTACCAAAACCATTGTTAAGTCCCGCACTATCTAGTCCAGCTTTTAATATATTACCATCGGCTGGTGCATATATAGGCGTTCCAACGGGTGCCGCAAAATCCACCCCTTTGTGTGGCCTTACCTCTCCTGTTACTGGATGAACCCTTGTCGGATTAAAGTGAGAACTTATTCTTGTATATTTAAGTGGAGCTGCGGGGAAACCACTAAGAACACCTTCTCCGCTACTTGGTGGAAAAGATTCTTCATCATTGCTTTCAACTTCTTCATTATTTGCCATGTCATCGACTAATTCTTCTAAGAAAGTAGCACCACCTTCTACAGGTTCTGTAGGAGCCGACTCATCACCTTCTTGCATACTTTCTAAAGATGTTTGTGAATTACCAACACCTAATCTTTCTGTTACTGGATCAGATAAATATTGCTTAATAACATTAATTATTAGTGCTTTTCTAGCATTTGTAACATATTCACTTTTATAACTATCTCCACTTCTTATTTCCATAACGGAATTTATATCTCTTTCAGGGTTAGCTAATATATCGACAGCCAATAAAGCATCTCTAGCATCATCTTCGTTCAATGTATCATTACTATATAGTGTATCTAAATTATAAATAGAACGTTCTTCATTAGAGTTTCTTAGTTGTTTTAATTGTCTATATTGTCTATTAATAATATTTTGACGACTTTCTGAATCACCTTTTATAGCTCTTGTTGCGATTCTAGTGGAGTTATTGGAGATAACTTCGTTAGCAATTTCTGTTGAGTTAGTGTCCATATAATCTTGCCATGTTAATAGAGAACAGGCTTCTTCTGGAGTTGGTTGTAAATCCGCAAGAGTTTTTATATTTCTAAGATTAGTAACCGTGTCTGTCTTTTTACCTACGTCTTGAATACTTTTATTTATTTGTGTACTCATTTGTTGACCTAACATTTTTACTTGCTCTGCCATTCCCTCTTCTATTATAGGAACTAACATGTTGTCCACAAAATTATTTTTTATATTTTGCAGATACTCATTGGCTGCATATTTTGTTTTATCAAAAACTTGGTCGCCTGGGCATACAGGATACCCACACCATCTTGCATGTGCGCTAGATGAGGCTAAAGTTATACCTATTATTGTTGTCGTCAATAGGGTTTTTTTAAATATTCCTTTCATTAGCTTCTCCTGAATTTATATATCCCTTGTGCAGCTCCCCAAGCCTGAACCACTGAATCTTTTAGTTCCTCGTGGTAATCATCTATATTAGCTATAACTCTAGGGGGCGATTGTTCTATTATTTGCTCTATCTGTTCTACAATAAAGTCTGCATAGTCTGGATCATCTTTTACTTTTTTTATAATATCAGACTGATTATCTTTTATATACTGAAAAACATTTTTCTCAATCTTTTTAAATATTGTTTTTCTTACAATATTTAATGATTTTCTTTCCATATGATAGAAAATATTTGAATAACTTTCTGTTTCAATCATTATTTTTTCTGTTACAGTGTCAGAAAAATCATTTGCTTTAGAGATACCAACTACGCTAGGTTCTAGTATATCTATTATTTTCTTACCTAAATCTAACCTACTTTTGTCTATAGTAGAATAACTATTATCTAGAGAGTTAATAGAAAACCTTTCCCAGCTTTTAACAGCTATATCAGCGACAATAGGAACCATAGAAACATAAAGTTGTTGTCTTTCTAAGCTTCCTAATTCCTCGTCCCAATTTAATGCAATATCGCGTGATAAATTTATAACAAACGTAAAAATTTTAATAGATGTATTATCAATATCTTTTGAGAAAGGATATTGATTAACACCATTCCATATTTTTATGGATGCTTCAAAAGTGGCAACTCTTGCTCTAATAGATAAAAGCGGTGCTACATTTTCATTTCCTGACCAATACTCTTTATGTATATTTACTTGATGGCATAGTTCTTTGAAATGATGTTGTAGCTTCTCATTATTTAAATCTTTATTTTCATAAATGATTTCTGTTAACACTTTACCTAATCTTGGTAATAGTGTTTTATGTGATTCGTTATTAAAATCTAACGATAACTCTTCTTCTGCTATTGTTAGCAAATCTTTTTGTTGTTTAAAAAATCTACCAAATTTTTTAGAAAAATCTGTTTTATCTTCAGAAGATGAGAGTATTTTGGATGAAAGGTATATAGATTCTTCAATAAGGGATACTGCTCTAGATTCTTCACCTAAAGCTAAATTAGAAGCATCATCTGTTGTAGATGGTGCTTCTTTATTTGAAAACACATTATTGCTATTTCTTTTTTCTTCATTTCTTTTCTTTAGTTCTTTTTGTCTTTCTCTAAACTGCAATAGTGTTTGTGGTAACTTCCCTATCTCATCATCATCTTTTTCCATAAGAAATCCTTTTTATATATCTTTAAATATAACATATTTAAAGAAGGAAGGGAAGAGATTACATGTCTTTTGTAGGAGCATTTCTTTTCTTCTGGTTTTTCTCAAGCAATTCTTTTTCATATGAAAGATTTAGGATAGCTGTTTTAGCCTTATCTAAATATCCTTTTAGTGATATTAATACTATTTCATCTTGGCTTAGTGGCTGATAAAAACCATTTATATCAGAATCAACTAAAGATATTGATGGATCAATTATCTTAGCTACATTGTTCTCTATTTTAAATAAGTTCTTAAAGGCAAGTTCTCCGACTAGGTATTTCAAAGAAATAGGAGCAAGTTCTATTTTATCTTCTTGGTAATCTTCTATGTCTTTAGTATCTTTAGATTTTATCCCTATTACTGAGTTTTCGTCTTCTTCATATAGCACATCGAATAACCTTTCTCCTGTAAGTAATATATATACCTCTTCTGTTTTAATCATCCATGGTTCTAGCCATGCTCCTGACTGAGACATATCACTTAGTGATAAATTAGAATCTTCTCTATTTATTTTAACTTTCTGTAAATCGTTATTTACGATAATGTCATTAAATAAGGCGATAGCGGATTCTTTATTTGTTTTTCTTATTGTTTTAGGGCTATGTAACATATTTAAACTCCTTTTTTAAATATTATACCTTATAAATTAATATTTTTCACTAAAAAAGCCATTACTTTTGTAATGGCTTTTTATAATATATCTTTTTACATAGATAAAGAAGCGTTTTTCCTACTTTTCTTTGTTGACAATAACTCTAAATTAACATCATGAGCTTTTGATAAGCTTTTAACAACTTCTTCGCTTTCTCCAAAAATAACTAATGAAGCATTTGATACATTTGCTAAACTTCTAGCTTGATTTTCCTTCATTATATCAGAAAAGCGATTAAAGGTTGGTGATTCAATAACATCTTCTCTGAAATTTCTAGCTATATCTAGCGCTTTCCATATCTTAGGCATCATTGGATGCTCTTTATCTTCTTTTGGAGCTACCGTGCTAGGGGAATCTGTCATTTCTTTGGCTTTTTCTGGATTATTTACAAAAACTTCTCTAATATAATTATGTTTATCGGGTTCTAGAAAGTTTTTTGCATTTTTAAATATACCATGTAAGTTTTTATGTGTCTCTTCAAAAGATATGTCCTCTTGAAATTTATGCTTTAAAATTTGGTGTGATATTGCGGTTGCTATCTCATCATTAGGAGCATCTTCATTATTTGATTTTCTCATCATTCTAACATCGTTTTCTGCATTTTTTGAGATAGTATATTCATTTGGTTCTTTTATAACTTCTCTTAATGAGCTTAAATGTTCTTTAAATTCTTTTCTATCTGAAGAACTATTGTTTTCTAAAGACATCAAGTATGCTTCAGGTGAAATCTCTCCCTTTGCATAACCTTCTCTGATTGTTCCTAGTTTTATTTTATTTTCTTTATCTTCATCAGGGACAATCATTTTACCTAACATTTCTCTAAAAGCATCCTTATTATAGGAATTGTCATCTATCGCCTTTAGTATTTCCACTTCAGTCTTAGATGATGCATTTGGATATTTATTCATATTAAAAACTCCATTATTGTTTCTTATATACTAAGATTTTCAAAACAATAAAAAGTTCAAGAGAAAATCATTAAATATAAAAAAAATAAAAAGAGGCACTAAAAAGTGCCTCTTTTCTTGTGAATGAGATTTTTAACCTATCAAACATATTGATTGTATATTGAAGAAATCACCTATTACACAAGAAATATCTTCGATTCTGAATGCCATAGCACCACCTATTGCATATATCATAATTTGGAAGTAAATACTCTTATGAGGGTCATTTCCTCTACCTGCATCATATATTAGATATATTGACTTCAACATTGCGACGATACCAACCAGTTTTACGAAAGCAATAATAGCTTGCATACTTTCAGATGACATATAACTAAAGCCACCTGTTTCTGTTCCTGATATTCTTTGAAGAGATTCATTGTATTGATGTAGTTCATAGATGTTGCCATCATCAAAAATAAAATTTTGATATATTGTGATCACATTAGAAAAACCTAGAAATAGAGATGCCGCTATTAAAGCGCCTAATATAGAACCGGGGCCATATTGTTGTGGTTTTTTTTGTGATAGATAGACATATAAACCAGCTACAAAAAATAATATACCGGCTAAAACATATCCAAATATTACAGCTACATCTATCAAGGTTCCAAAATTACAAATAAGTTTAGCAGCAGTCGAATCACTACTGCACCCTTCACCAGTTGGTTGCGCAAAAGCTTGATGTGGGAAGAGTGAAAAAAACATAGCTAAAATAAACATGAAATTGTTATTTATTCTATTTTCTTTTTCTTCCCTGTTTTTATTATACATATAACACAATTTCCTTTTGTCTTATTTTTATATTAATTATCTAAGTTAATAAGAGACTGGACAGCAAGAAGTCCTTTTATCTGTTCCATCTGCTTATAATTCATCAACTCTAGTTCTAATCTTTTACCTTGCATCATAGTAAGTTGTCTTTGAACTTGAGATGGTGTGGTTAACTTTTCCATATCTTGATTAGTGTTGGTGTATTTCATAATCCACTCTTCACTTCTTACTGTATCATCTAGATAGGCTTCAAGTGTTCCAACCTTAGATAGCCCTCTTTCAGGATTTGTGTATCTAGCGGATATAATATCTTGAATTGCATTCACAGAAAAGGCTTTTAACATCATTTGTCTTGATCTAGCTACGAATTCAGACTTATAATCGTCGCCTGAAGCTATTTGCATACTAAACTGTGGTAATGGCTCTCCTGCTATAAGTTCTTTTTGAACTGTAGCAATATTAAATTCTTCTGGTGTCATGTTATCAATAAACATATAGCTAGGATTTAAGTAAACAGAACCATCTGCGCTTGACTCACCAGTAAAATCAGAACCAGTAGAACTAAATTTTTCATCTAATTCTTCTAGTTTATCAAACATATTAAGCCTAAATTCAATTGGAGTGGGAACACCTGATTCTGAGTTTCTAGGATCGGCACCTGCTTTAGGCATATTTCTTGATATATAATTAGACATAGCATTTCTATTTATTGTCTCTGCCATTAATGTAGCATCACCTTGATATTGATTTACGGTCATCATTTGACAGGCAGCGTCCCTGTCAGGCTTTAGTTCTGCTACCATATATATATTGTGTGTTTGTGATTGCACGTCTGTTATGTTACCAACTTCCATCATAGAACGGTTCAAGTCATTTCTCATTTCTTGTCCTGCTAACATAATGTCTTGAGCCATTTGTTTAGCATACATCCCCATCTCTTTGGCAAAGTTAGCTGCTTGTTGACCTGTTTGAGATATTATTTGTCCAATAGCCCCTATGTCAACAACAGGAACAGCATGTGACTCTTCTGATTTTAAAGGAAGATAAACTAGCATTGAGGCCATTAGTGCTACTTTTATTCCTTTAGATAATTCATTCCTTTTAAAGATTATCATCTTTTCCTCCTAAATATAAATCCTTTTTCTTGATTTTACTATATATTTGATATATAATCAAATAAAAGTTTCAACATATTCAAGGAAAAACGAATGAGTAAGAATGTATCAGGGGAAATACCTAACTATAGAGAGGCTGAAGATATTTTCTGGTCACGCATTAGTCCAGATATTAAGCGCGTACTTGAGATATTAGAAAAACAAGAGTCTTGGGTATATAATACTGAGCAATTTCCAGAACTATTTGAAAGATGCGCTAGAATACTACCGTCAATAGCCCCCATGAGTAATTCAGATGATGAATACTTATTAGATGATATAATTATGTTATTATCTGTTATGCCTTTTAGAAAATGTGTTTATTCTTTATCTTGGCTAGAAACACACAGTTTATCTGAATTTGGCTGGGGAATGATGATTCATGCTCAGTCATTAGAAAATTTATCTATTTATGCACCGGGTGATATAATATACGATACAAGCCATGTAATTAAAATAAGAATAGATGCGTTAATAAAACTAGAAGTTTCTGCTCAGGTTTTTTCTGCACCGATTTGATATATATATAAAGGAGTTTTTATGAAAAAAATAGGAATAATAATTGGCACTACTGGGTTGGCTTTCTTAGTCTCAGCTAATGCTCAAGCATTTATGGCTGAAGCTGAAATATGCCAAAACTTAAGAACAGAAATCACTGAAGAAGAAATGCAAGATGAAGAAAGTCCTTTCTTTTATCAGAACCCATATACTGTTGAAGGTTGTGATTTAGGATTCGATTTCCCAGGTTTTAGTATCGATTTCAATGCTGAGCTAGGTCTAGACTGGTGTTCTTTAGCTAAAGATATTACGGAATCATCAAGAGACAAATGGAATGATGCAGTTGCGGACACAAATGAATGGACAAAGAATGCTATTGATGCCAATTTAGAGGACGGTATTAGTATCAATGGAGAGAATGTTGTTGGAGGTGTAGGAGATACAGATGGCTTTGTAACTACTGCTGGAGGTGGTAATTATAGCGCAGAGTACACTCCAACATTCGATGAAGATGGATATCCTATTTACGAGTAAAAAATGAAGCTATTTATTATAGAAGCTCCCGGTAAAATTAATTTTTTAAAGGGAGTTTTAAAAAAACACTACTCCGATATAGAAGTCAGCGCAACATTCGGTCAGATATTTGATACCCCTAATGATAAGTTAGGGGTTGTTTTTCCTGAACTAAAGGAAGATAAATATCTAAGAAACCCTAAAGTCATTCAAAATATTAGTGAAAAAGTAAAACTAGCAGAACATATTTATTTGATGACTGACTATGATGAAATAGGAGAGCAAATCAGTAGAGATTTTATAGAACTTTTTGAACTAAAAGAGAACTATTCTAGAGTCTATTTAAATTCTTTTTCTGAAAAAGAGATAATACAAAAAATAAAAATCTGTCAAAATAAAGATATATTTATCCCTGTAGCGAAGACATCTGACGCAAGGCGTATTATAAATAAAATAATCGGGTATGAAATACCTAATAATGGTTTTGAAAAAAGCTTGCCTATAGGTTCTATTATATCTCCACTAATCCATCAGTTAAATAATCCAAATAATATTGTTGGCAATATCATAAGTTACATGAGTTTAAATGGAAGACCTTTTAAGCTTAAAGCTCATTATCCTAAAAGATCCATGAAAGATATAGATGAAATAAAACATATAATGGAAAATATTTTAAAAAGAACTTTTTCAGAAAAGAAAAACTTAGTTGAAGACAAAGAAGACATGTCCGATGCTTTTTCTTATCTTAATTATTATGATTTACTTAATGTTTTATCCGATAAATATTCGCTACAGAATGCTCAAGAGCTTTGTCAGAAATCTTATCAGAGTGGAAATATTAGCTATTTTAGAACAGATTCAAGAAAAAAGCCTGATACAAGCTTAGAACATCTAAAAGAAAAATATGGAAAACTTGAGAGTTTTGAGCTTAACGAAGACGATGAAGATGAATTAGAAAATATTAAAAATTCAATTCCTGATAATTTTCAAGAACCGCATTCCTCTATTTATCCAGAAAAGAATAGTGTGAATATTTTTGATGATATAGATTATATATCAGAAAATAAAGAAGTCGCTTATTTTGTGGAAAAGATGTTTTTGTTATCAAAAACAAAAGTAGATGTAGAAAAAATAAAAATAAAAGCAAAAATATTGAAAGCAGAAAAAGATAGATTAGAAAAATTAGGTGTTAGTTATAATGATTCTTTTGAATTAGTTAAAGTTAAAACAAAATCATCCAGCTTTGATCGTTACTATGATCCTGATATATCCAAAATAGATTTTATTCATAAAAGAAAAATAAATGGAGTATTTAATAAAGAATTTAGTAAAGAATTATATTGTTTAAAAGAGCTTTACTCTCTAGGCATATCAAAACCAAGCACAATGGTAAATCATTCTATAAAAGCTTCTAAGTATATAGAAGATGATTTCTCTCTAAATAAGAAAGCTAGAATAGCGATCCAAGTAATAAATGAGAGGCTACCTATGCTTTTAAATATCAAGAAAGTGAGAGAAATGCATGATATACTAGAGCAATCAGAAACGTTGGAAGATAAAGTAAGAAAGGCTATGGATACGATAGGCTTTGATACCAATATTTACTTTAATAGAGATGTTAATATTGACAAAGACAAAGATTTTGAGCCTAAATCAAACGATTTAACAAAAAATAATATAAGTTTAAAAACAAAGGGAGTTGAGTTATGAAAAGAAAAATAATGACTATTTTATTAGGAGGTGTTACTGGTTTTCTTTCAGTAAGTGTTGCTCAAGCAGATAGTGCTTATGAAAGAGCACTTGGTGTTGGTATTAATCAAGGATATCAAGGTGCATCAAGATCTGGAACTGAAATTTATCCCGGAGTTTGGTCTCAAGGTAGATCTGATAAAGAAGTTATTCGAGAAGAGATTTATCCGGGGGTATGGACAGAATCATCTGTGCGTAACCAAGGTATGGAAAATGTATCTAACAATAATCAATCAGGTTATTCTATCGTTAATAGAAGCACCTCTGGTGGTCGTAATGGCAGTTCAGGCAGTATTAATGAGAGGCAAAACAATCAGATTATAAATACAGAAATAGAAGAAAGGGAAGAGGATTCCAGAGAAAAATACAGAAGAAATAGTAGAATAAACTCTTCTAGTAGTGGAAGTTTTAGTGGGAGATCTTCTGTTAATACACCTGTTAGCACTATACCAGGGGTAACTGTTAGAGAGAGAGAGCATACTAATGTTCCTATAGAAGATTTAATAAACCCTGAATTTGACTAAGGATAGGTGATAAAAAATGAGTGAACAAAACAATAATGTAGACAATGAAGTTCTGCAAATTATAAAAAGGTTTATTACAGAATATGACAAGAGAGAAAAAAGTAAAGTAAGAATTTCAAGGATAGGAGCTTTAATAAAGATTTCTTTTATAACTATTTTTGTTATCTCTCTACTTATGTTTTACGTTCCTTTCTTGGCTAAGTTTCATTCTATGGGACAACCACAAGCAGTTCCCAAAGGCGCTGTTAGTGCAATAAAAATAGATAAACCAATAGGTTCTGGTTCTGGTATGTTAAGTGCTAATCAATTTAGTAACCTATTAGGTAGGGCTTATAGAAACGGGGAAGCTAAAGGTGTTGTTCTTTATTTAAATAGCCCCGGTGGAAGTCCTGTAGAGTCAGACGTTATGTATAAAAGAGTAGAAGATTATAAGGAAAAATTTCCACACATTAAGATAGTTTCTGTTGTGCAAGATATGTGTGCTTCTGGCTGTTATTATGTCGCTTCAGCTACTGATAAGATTTATGCAAGTGAAACCAGTATGATAGGTTCTATCGGTGTTATTATGAGTGGCTTTGGCTTTAAAGAAAGTTTGGAAAAACTAGGTATTGAGCGTAGAGTCTTTACTGCTGGTGAGAGTAAATCTTTTATGGACCCTTTTAGTGATATAAATGAATCTAATAGAGAACATATTGAAAATATTTTAGCTGATGCTCATAGTGTTTTTAAAGTAAGAGTGAAAAACGGTAGAGGTGATAGATTAAAAGATGACGAGTATGATGATATCTTTACAGGGCTTGTTTGGTTAGCAGGAGATGCTAAAGAAAGAGGTTTGATTGATGATATAGGTAATGTTTTTGATGTAACTAAGAAAGAGTTTGGCGTTGATAGATTTATTTTCTTAGAAAATAGAGAAAAAGCTGGATTATTAGATTTACTTTCTATGAATGCATCAGGTAGTATTGAAAAAATATTATCTGGTATTGAAGATAAAGAAACATTATCAGTAGAGTATAGATAAAATAGTCAACTACCCCGCCCTTAAGGGCGGGATCTTTCGCGCAAAATGATAAATAACAATAAAAAACCCGCCTTTTTAGGCGGGTTTTTTAGTATTTAGATAATTAGAAGTCTATCTTATCATCTTTGTCTAGTGGTAGTTCACCACCCATTTCCTTTAACTCTTTTCCTTCCTCAGAACTTTTTGAGGTTTTCTTGTTTTTTGCATCTTCCTTAGGTTTATCTACGTCTAATGCAATTTCACGAATTTGTTTTTCAATACTTTCTCTCTCTTTAGGTTTTTCTTCTAACCATAGGCCAGCATTCTTTTTACCTTGACCTATCTTAGTTCCATTATAGCTATACCAAGCGCCAGCTTTATCAATAATGCCGTATTTAACACCTAGGTCAACAATCTCACCTAGAAGATCAACACCTTTACCATAAAGAATCTGGAACTCAGCCTGCCTGAAAGGCGGAGCTACTTTGTTCTTAACAACCTTAACTCTTGTTTCGTTGCCAACAACTTCATCACCTTCTTTTACAGAACCTGTTCTACGAATGTCAAGACGAACACTGGCGTAGAACTTAAGAGCATTACCACCGGTAGTAGTTTCAGGGCTACCAAACATTACACCGATTTTCATACGAATCTGGTTAATGAAAACAACAAGCGTATTACTGTTTTTAACGTTAGCTGTAATTTTTCTTAAAGCTTGTGACATAAGACGAGCCTGTAGCCCCATATGAGAGTCACCCATTTCGCCTTCAATTTCTGCTTTTGGCGTCAATGCTGCAACAGAGTCAACTATAATAACATCAACGGCACCAGAACGAGTTAGCATGTCAGCAATCTCTAATGCCTGTTCACCATTGTCAGGCTGTGAAACCAGAAGGTCATTCAAGTTGACACCAAGTTTCTCTGCATAAGTTGGATCTAGTGCATGTTCAGCATCTATAAAGGCACAGGTTTTTCCTGCTTTTTGCGCTTCTGCAATCACTTGAAGCGTCATTGTGGTTTTACCAGAACTCTCAGGGCCATAAATTTCAACAATCCTGCCGTATGGAAGACCACCTATACCTAAAGCAATATCAAGTTGTAGAGAGCCTGTAGACACAGAAGGTAGTTTACGAATAGGGTTATCCCCTAGTTTCATTACAGAACCTTTACCAAATTGCTTATCTATCTGTTGTAGCGCCGCGCCTAGTGCTTTACTTCTATCATCTTGTTGAGTCATTAAACTTGCTCCTTATTTTATTAGTTTACATACTACATTTTTGTAAGGCTTTTGCCCTATTGATGTTAAAAACGTCGTTTTCTCTTTTTCATATTGTTTTTCTGTTTTTATAATTTTTGATTGTATCCTTTCAAAATGCTCTTTATTAGATAAATCAAAAATTTCAACACCTTCTTGCACTGCTATTTCCACAGCTTTCTTAATTACTTCATTATTTTTGTTTTCAACAATCACAAAAGAAGACTTCCAATCATCACCAAAAATATTCAATATCATGGCAGAAAGAATTCTTTTATCTGAATTACTAAGTCCATTATACATACTATCGTATGTCTTTTCAAGCTCTTTTGTATGTTTTTCTTCTAGTAAAATAATATTACTATGCCCATTAAAATTTTCCCAAGGAGCAGTAATTACAAAATTCTTATTAGTTAAACCAAACAGAGCAGAACATTCGAGTTCTGAACTACCTATTGTATGTAATACATGAGTTTTTTTAAGTTTTTTGCTCAGTGTATTAACTATCACCATCGTCTTTAAATTACTTGCTCCATTTTGAGCTATCACAGTATAGTGGTACATATTAAATATTAACTCCCATTGAAAAGTTTTACAATTCTATCACCAAACATTTTTATTTTTTTCTCTTTTAATGTTTGTAGTTGATTTAAGTCTTCTATCGTTTTAGGTTGTTTTTCAAATAACTCTTTTGTAGTTGCTTGTGTCCATATCATAAATTTAGATACGTGGAATTCATTAGACAGCTCTTCCTGAAGCTTAGATATATCAGCCAATAACGTATTTTTATCTTTTTGAGTATTTTCTTTTTTATTAGCTTTATCTTCGCTAATATAAATATACTTTTCTCCTTTTAGGACTTTACTACCTTTGTTTGTGCTATATAGGTAGCCTTCTGTTGCACCAAAATCACTAATGTATTGTTCTTCTTTTAGAAAATCAACAAGTTTTACTGTTTTCTCTCTACCTAAAAATGAGAGATCACCAAAATGAGTTAACAAATGTCCACCGATATTTAAGACACTCACCTCAATATCACCATTCAATAGCTTTACTAGTGTTTCTTTTTTAATATCAGTTTTCTTTGCATTTAACTCTTTAATGATATTGATAGCTGATATTGATTCTTGTGTGAAATCTGTTTTATCTTTAATTGACTCATAGTGCTTAAGACAGGATGAACATCTTCCACATGGAGTATCCTTTTTCTCACCAAAGTAATTCAACATGTAATTTCTATGGCATGTATTTCCCGAACAATACCTTTCCATAACTTCTAGAGAACGAACCTTGTGTACTCTTCTTTCAGAAATTTTTGCTATTAGTGGTGCTATATCTACATGCCTGTTTTTAATTTCCGCTACAGGAACTACTCCATTGCCTTCAAAAAGCTTTGAAACCTCTAATATGCCTGCTTCTTCAAGGTATCTCATCGCTGAGTCTACCATAGACTCTTTAAGCGACGGAATCACCATTTTTAAGCCGTCTATTGATGGATTAAAGAAATCACCATCCCAGTTTTTAATGATAGCATGGAGTTCTTTTATAATATGAACAGGAGGTAAGCTTGCATCCATTAAAAACTCATGTAATCTTCTATCATAGGGAGAATATAACAAATGACATTCAGACTCCTTTAAATCTCTACCTGCCCTTCCTGCTTCTTGGTAATACCCTTCTATGGTATCAGGCATATCATAGTGAATGACTAATCTTACATTAGGTTTATCAACCCCCATACCAAAAGCATTTGTTGCCACCAATAAAGTAATCTCATCATTCAAAAATAAGTCTTGGTTATGTTCCCTTGATATCTTTGACATTCCACCATGGTATTTACCTGCACGAACACCTTGTTCTATAAGAGTTTGATGTGTTTTATCAACTTTTTTCTTAGAAGAACAATAAATAATTGTTGGTTTATCTTTGTTTTTTCTTATTATTGAAAACAACCTATCTTTTTTCGACTCTGCTTGATGCACAAAGAAAGTTAAATTTTCTCTATCAAACCCTTTTACAATAACATCAGGCTTATCAAGCCCCGATAGTTCGACAATTTCTTCTCTAACATTAGGGTTTGCTGTTGCTGTTAACGCAATTTTTTGTATTTTTCCATTTTTGAATTGAGTAGAATATTCAACTGATTTTAAATACATATCAATTTTAGAATATTCAGGACGAAACTCATGCCCCCATTGAGATATACAGTGAGCCTCATCTATTGCAATCAATGTGATATTAGACATTTTCATTGCTTCAATGAAATCATAGCTCTTAAGTCTTTCTGGTGAAATATATACGAATTTAACTTCTTCGTTAATCATTTGTGTAATAACGTTTTTCTGTTCTTCAGGAGAAAGAGTTGAGTTTAATACAGAAGCTTTCACCCCTTTCTTTCGAAGTGCCTGAACTTGATCGTGCATTAAGGATATAATAGGAGAAATAACAATACATACACCGTCTCTTGAAAGAGCGGGGACTTGATAGCAAAGAGATTTACCACCCCCTGTAGGCATAAGGGCTAAAACATCTTTACCTTTTGATATGCTTTTTATTACATCTTTTTGATTTTCTCTAAAATCATTAAAACCAAAGTATCGTTTTAGTGTGTTTAACTCTTTTTGCATATAGTTACCCTGTTTCATTTTATTTTCTTAAGATAGCACAAAGCAAGTTAAATATCAACAACTTTAACTTGCTTTATAGGGTTTTGTTTTCAATATTAGTTTGTAAAAAGGTGGTCTCTTCTTTTCCTTGGGTAAAACTTATACTTAGTCTTTCCTGTGAGTGTTATATAAAATTTTCTTAAAACCATAGAAAAAGGTAAACCTCTATCTGCCATCAATTTTATTATTACATTGAAGACAACAAAAAGAATAATAGAGGTTAAGTTTTGCATAATAAGTATCATTAACAACAATACTGAAGCAGATTTATGAAACATAAAAAACTTTACAGGTTGTTGTGAAAATTTAGTGCATGTATGTAGTTCCATTTTATAATACCTCGAATTTTAACGTCTAATAACAGACATTTCCATTTCATATTCTTTCATTTGTTTGTTATATTCTTTCTCACTAATTAACCCTTCATCAAAAACTCTTTGTATATCCTTAGACATAGGATAACCGAATTTTGCAACAGTTTCAGCGGCAGCTTTGGCTATATTATCAGTGTCCCATAAGATTTCTCTTACATTTTGGTCAAAATTTAAATACTCTCTTACGGCTGTTCTTTTGCCATCAACTGTTTTCAAAAGTTTTTGTGCAATAATCATTTTAGTAGACTCTACAACGTCTAACTGAATCATAGAACGACCATCGAATGGAAACATGTTCACAACCCTTCTCAAAGTCTCTGCAACAGAGCCAGAGTGAACAGTAGTATAAACGGCGTGACCTGACTTTGAAGCGTCTAGAGATGCACTTATTGTCTCCATATCCCTTGATTCTGATATCTGAATAATCTGTGGTTCCATACGCATACAGTTTACTACGGCTCTATCGAAGGATTCTATGTCTCTACCTACTTCAATAGGAGTTACAAACGAATTAGGCCAGTCTATAGAGTCTAGTGCATATTCAATTGGAGCGCCAACGTCAACCATGTTTATGTTAGCATCTTCTTGACTTAGTATGTGTCTCATAATTGCAGCCAATGTTGTTGACTTACCTTGTCCTGTCGCACCTGCTACATAGATGATACCTTTATCATTTTCACGACACGCTTTTACTATGTCTTCTGGAATACCTAATTCTTCGATTGTGGGAGGAATTGATTGTATCAAACGGAAAGTTATAGTCATTGAAGATGAATTGTTTCTTGTTGCTGATATAGCATTAACACGAAATCTGTGTGCTGTTCCTAATCTATCTCTATACTGATAAGCATAATCAAGTGGTGTTCTAGAGTTAACCATACTTGATGCTGAATTACTTTTATAAGATGTATTAAGTATAGCTTCACATTCTTCATTAGAAAGTGTTTTTTCAGTTACTTTAACTTTTCTACCATTAACACTCATCCAAACAGGTTGATTACCCATTACGAAAAGACCAGATGCGCCGAATTCAACCATTTTTGAAAGAAGTAATTCTAAATCTTCTTTTCTGGATGAAAATATAATTGGTTCATTTTCAACCAAGTATCTTTTATCATTTGTTACTTCTTCGTTATTTTCCATATAAATATTATTCCTTTAATATTATTTTTTTAAATAAAATACTTCTAATAGAATAGCATAAAAAATAGATATAATAAAGCAAAAAAATAGAAAACCAAATTAATGGTTTTCTATTTTTTTAGAACTTCACTTATTAAATTTAATTATTTTAAATTCGTTCTATCGTTGTCATTAAAACTTGGTGTCCATTTATTGTGGTCAACAACAAGTTCTGCGCCTTGCGTAACTTCATAAACACTAGATCTAACTTTCAACTCACCACCATCACCTTCTGTTCTGATATGTTGCATAGCTACACTAGGCTCTATTACCATGCCATTCTCTACTAGATTCATATATCTAATCATACCAACAAAATCAGTTCTTAATTGGCTTACGCGGTGTCTCATTTCTCTATCACCTTGTTCTAAACCAGCATCAAAACCATCATTAACCCAGTCTTTCCACTTACCTTGTTCTTCTCTATCTTTAGGTAATAAGTCTTCAGGTGGCGTATTAGTGTTAGACATACCTCTAGGTAATAAGTAATCTCTCCAAGTTGGTGGTGCTGTTACTAATCTTACATTAGAAAGAATTCTATAAACTTCACCAGTTAATTTAAGTTGCATACCATCTTCACTAACAGCTTCTGCATCCTCTAATTTTTCTATAACAGGAGGTAGTACATACATTTCAGTAGAATTATCAGTTGCTGCCGTCATGATAGAACTAAAATCAAAATGATGCATAAAATCTTCTTTTCTTTCTATTTCGGCAATAAACCTATTAACATAGTAGTTATAGCCTTCTTGAGCGCCTAATGACTCTGCAGCATCCTGCATTGCTCTTCGTCTCACATTATCTTCTATATCCTTTTCTATTCTATCAATATCTCCATTTGAGATATCGTGAAGCCTATCTATTATAGCGTTAGCTTTTTTGTCTGCCTCATTAGCTCTCTCCATATCAGCTTGAGCTCCAGAAATTAGAAAAAGAGATAAAACACCTATTGAAAGAGCGAGGCTGTTTTTACTCAATTCCATTTTCATAAAAAACTCCTTTTAACGGTTGTGAACACTAGATGCAGACTGATCTGTATCTCTATAAACAATTCTCATTTGTTTAACTTTCGGATAGACTTCTACGGTTCCTGCATCACCAACTTGCATTGCTAACTCTCTAAGAGCGTTTATTAACGGCTGATCTTTTTGGTTTATGCTAACAATAACAGGAGAACGTGGCTTATTACCCATTTCTAATACTTCATTATATCCAGCAAGACGAGAAAGAAGTTTTGTAGCATCTATAGCTTCACCTGTAAAGCTTACAGTTGCAGTAGACTCAAAACCTACTGGCACTTCTGTTGCTTGCTTAAATCTTTGTTCTCTTTGCTCTTCAGTCATATTGCCAAGAGCTTTAGAGTCTCTTGTTTTAGCTAGAAGCCTTAATTCATCTCTTGCTTCCACTGACGCTTCCGCAAGCATTTCAAAAGCTTTTGACTCGAAATGTATTTTATCGCTTCCGCCTGTGCTGTGAGAGCCACTAGTTGCACAACCAGTAACTAACAAAAGCATTGATGTGGCTAAAATTCCTTTTTTAATCATTTTAAACTACCTCCAATTTTTAATTCTTTTAGTAAATGAATGTTATTTTAATATAAAAAACCATTTAAATCAATAAAAAAATATAAATACGTTAAATTAAATCATAATTTATATCAATTTCTTCTATTTTCACTTTAGATATTTCATCTCTATATAACTGCTCTGCTATTGATGTCTCAATCAATTTGCCTTTTTCTTGAGTATATAATCCATTAGCTTTATACCTTTCAAATGTAGATTTAGCAGTACCTTGTCTAAACACTTGAGATATTTTCACTAACCCTCTGAGATAATCACCTTCTCGGTTTTTCACATACTCTCTTAATGTAACATCTTCTGTTGTGGTTGATAATCCCCATATAATAAGTGGGGGTGGAAGATAATAAACCATTTGAGAGAAAGAACTCTTTTTAGACTCACCAAATATAATCATAGAAGAACCTTTTTCTGTTGGTGATGTTACGTAGTTCTTAAGCGCATCCATAATATCATCATCTAAGCCATATTCTTTCTGTTGTTGTTTTCTTACTGACTGACTGCTCTTACCCATAATAAATGTTGTTGTAGACAATTCTCTCATTGTCTCACTAAAGTCAGCATCTCTCTGAGAAGCAAGTGTGACGATAACGTTGTATTTACGACCAGTTCTCATGTCCATTTCTACCTGAGATTTCATGGCTGGTGTGGCATCGGTGGTATGGAATTCGTCCATACATAGCCTTTTCTTTCTAACATGCTCTTTTTCTATCCAAGATAGATGATATTTTCTATATTTTTCAGGAACAGCTACTTCCCTTACGGTATCTTTGTCTCTATAGTAGTTTTTACCTATCATAAACCTAGCTAGAAGATATGATATAGAGGCTTCACGAACTGATTGCTTTGTTTTACTACCTGTCTGCACTATCTCACTTAAATCAAGAGATACAATACTTGCAGTACCTATATCGAACCTTGATGGATACACAAGAATAGGATAAGCATTGACAGCAAAGGTAATTTGTCTTGTACACATTGCTAATAATTCCTGACCTTTATCATCTTTATACTGGTCTCTAATAATCTGTGTTTTATTAAGAACAGAAGACAACATAGGTAATCTAGGAACAGCAAAAGATTGAGCTTTCTTCGCTACAAGTTCTAACTCTTTATTGTAGTCTCCATTAGAGTCAATAATCATATTCATTAATGCATCCACTATATAGAATAATGGCGTCGTCTTATCAACGATAGGATGACCGTCTTCAACAGTTATCTCATATTCTTCAATAATTTTATCTAACTCAGGTATTACGCCTTTTGCATATTTTACACACTCTTCTAAGTTTTCATCAGGATCGCAGTATTTATAGGCTTCAGCTATAAGTAACGATACAAGCTCAGTTAACCCTTGTATGTCGCCATCTGAGTCAATTGGTGTCAATACTAGCGTAAGGAAGTTTATCAAGAAACTTTTATCTTGTGCTACAGGATATCGACACCCTAATAGTGTATCGAATGGATTGAATGCGTATTCTTCTGCCATCTTAATTTTGTATGATGCAACTTCGCTTTTTAATCTATCTGGTAACATAGCTTGCATTAAGTCACACATATATTTACTAGATGGACCTACATCAATTATCCCTATTTTAGGTAGGTTATCATTAGGTTCATTAAGTAATAGCGAAATATTAGATGCGGCCATCCATACAGACTTACCAGAACCTGGGCCAGCAGAAATCAACTCGATCCAAGTTTGCTGTTCACTAGAACCTAGTGAATAAGGCCATGTTTTATTTTCTTTTGTATAAAACGTCAGTGTACCGCTCTTCCAAGGTGAAGATGGTCTTGTATAAGGCAGACTTAATATTACTTCACTTAGCGACTTTATAAAGCCCGGAGCTGTTCTTTTTCTTGTAAATGCCGGTATTGATTCTAGGCATGATAGATATGGGTCACTAAACTCAGACACAGCATCAGCAGAACCCCAGCTTTGTAGTGCTGATACAATATTGTCTCTATTGCTATCTGCTAATTCTGGTGTTTCTCCCCATGTTACAAATAACGTATGGGTATTGATAGGGATATCATATCCGTTTTTGTAGTTATCTATTAGTATAGAAGATGCATCCTTCACTCTTTTATTATCGGAGTTTGTGACAGCAAGCATTGTTGCTGTTCCTTTTATCATATTAAGTTTTCCAACAAATTTATCAAAACCTGTTTCCATATTCATGGTCATTCTAAAAGGTATTTTGAAATCAATACTTTTAAATAATTCATCGAATCTTAATTGCATTTCAGGTGGTGAAGATAAGAGGATAGGTGCATAGTATCGTTTACCTATTCTAACAACACCATTAACACCGCTTTCTTTTATTCTATCATCGGTAAGAAAAGCATCTGATAGTATTATTTGCTCTGTTAACCCCGGATATAATAAATTACTTATGTCTCCATCTTCCCCTTTCTTTTCTGTTTCTATAATAAGATCAGATCTGTTATGAGAAGACAATTCTCTACTATTATCCGATACTGAAAGGTGTGCGTGATTATTATAAATTTTAGCTTTAAAAAAGGGACCAGCACATTCTGGGTAATGGAAAGATCTAAGCTCTTTAACTGCCTCATGATGATTTAATATTTTTGTATCTAAAAATTCTTTTAGAACATTGTTAATATTGTTAACAAAAGCATCATGGGTTTTTAATATATCTTTTACAAAAAGTCTAGGTATTTGAGTATGTCTTGCTTGTTGACCTTCTGTGAAATATGTCTTTGTAGCTTCCATAAAGGCTTCTCTAGCCTTTTTTCTAGCTTTATTAGCGGTTGCTTTTGGTAAAACAGCCGTTGTGGTTGTAATGGTTAAATATCCTTGTTCATAAGATACTCTATTGCTTAAAACGTCTTCTTGTTGAGATAGGATATCGGATACTTGAAACCCATATTTTCCTTTTCTCCAACCTGCGGATACCCCTTCTCTTATTTTTTGTTTTGTTAAAAAGTTATCTTTGTTATATGAAACACTCATGAAATGTCCAGGCTTCTTTAATGGGCCTTTTAGGTTTGACATTAAATACTCAGCCATTTCCTGAAAGTTATTCTCCCCCATTATTCTGAAGCTTCCATTGATAGCAATAATAGTTGTTAAACTACCATCTTTATTCAATATATTGTTTGTTCCTATCAATGGTGCATCAAAGATAGTAATATTTTCTGGAGATAAGTTTCCAAATTCTCCTATTTGTTCTTTTACCAAATCTGTAATTATTTTGAACATTATTTACTCATCCTTAAGTTTATATTTCTAGTATTTCAGTATCATCACTATTGTTATTTTTATTATTACCTGATGTACTATCTGATACATTATCAGATATATTTTCAGATTTTTCAATCATTTTATTAATAACAGAGTTTAACTTGTCTTCTCTATCTTTTTTAGGTTCTTCAAGTATATTATCTATTTCCACGATAAGATCTTTATTTATAAGTCCAGTTGGTGCTAGTGTTCTAACAAACTCTATATACCAATCTTTCTTGATTTCATCTATTAATCCATTAGGCATCCATTGATCAATAATTTCATCTTCAACGAAAATTTCTCCTGAATCAAGTTGACTTAATAAACTAACAGGTGGCTGGAGTCCCATAGATAAAGATTTGCTTACAAACTCTTCTATTCCTGTTTCTGGAACAAGAACAACTATTTTACCAAAAGAATATGACATTACATAATAGCCTTCGCTATTTAGCACCTCGGCAGCTTTCAAGCAAGCCATTCTATCATAAGCTCTAATATAAGGTATTACGCCATTCAGAACACCATCTACATTAGTTGATAGAGCACTGATTAAATTTTCTAAAAAAATGCCTTTTGAGTAAGAGAAGTTTGTAGAAGGGTCTTTGTCCTGAACATCTTCGTCTAAAGCTCCTATCTGGGTTTTTAAGCCTTTCTTGACTTCTATTCTAGAATATCTAGCTAATTCTTTTAATTCTGGATATGTTACCCATGTTCTTGATGTTTTCTTACCTACTCCAAAAGAAGCAAAAGATAAATATTCATCTTCCATACTTTTGATAGAGATATTAAACATGAAAGCGTTATCTTCAGAAAGTTTATCTAGCTTAGACATTCTTGTTTTTGTGCCTTCAATCTCTTTTCCTTTTTCGATACCTACTTCAAACTCTCCTGTATTGAAAGCAATTTTTTTCCACTCTCTATCTACTGGAACACGAGAATTCAAAAGCCAGTTGAAATAAGCTATCCTTGGCATGTGAACGGTAATAGCCTTTCTTCCATTTGGCCTTCTACCCACATTATTTTGCATTAACTGAGTGGCTTCTTCTAAAGCGTCGGATATTGATTCATTATTATGAGTAGGCGCTTTTCTCATATTCATAGGAATTATTTTTTGTGCTAGTAAGTTAGCATATCTATGACTGTGTTCTTTGGGATCAATGCCAAACATTTCATTTCCAAATTTTATAACTCTTTGAAATATGTTTGAAAGAATTTCAGCAGCTTTAGAAGGGGAACTTTTCAATCCTAACTCTTCAATAAAGGTTTTAATTGTACCTCTCATATAATGAGTTTCTCTTAAATATGAGACATTCCTAAAACCTAAGTTATTGAAGTCCATGTAGTCTACGTTGGTAATCCATATATATTCTTGGTCAAGCGCATTAATGCCATTTATCCTTTCAGCTTCCTGACCGGATTTAGCACCCCAACCTTGCTCCCCTATTTTTGGATCATCAAAAAGAATAACGCCTATTTTCATTTGTATCTCCTTTTAACCTTTTTGTATTTTTTTAGCTATTTTTAACCACTCAGAAGTAGGTGTTCCTTTAAAAACCTCTTCAGCCCAGTATCTAGATTGTTTCTTGTAAGCTTCAATTCTTGGCACCAATATAAAATTCTTAAGCTTTTTTTGTCTGTTTTTATATTCTTCTTCATTCATGTCCAAAAGCAGTGTGCTAAGAGTAGCGGGGTCGCTTGTAAGTTTTTCATCAGCTACGTCTTTTAATTCATAAAACTTATCTATAATATTTTGGCAATGATTTTTAATGTCTTTATCTTCAGATTCTATACCAACCCATACTGTTTTAATAATAATATTTAGATTTACTTGGGATATATTAGGATAATAAATAAGGAAACCTTTTTCATCTAATCCCGATAAACCAATATGCTTACATCCATGGCATATAGGACATATGGTTGTTAGATTCGATTCAGCGTTATTGCCGTGGTTATCATTAATATGATGCACTTCTTGGTGCTTAAAAGCTCTAAAATTACAGTAAAAACAAGTATGATCATCTCGTTCTTTCATTTTGTGTCTTAATTCTTTAAATTCAGAATCTGAGTGTTCTGCTTTTGGGTCGTCCATTCTAAATTGAGATCGTTTTACAGATAGAATTATTGGTTTTATTTTTGATTCCATATAATATACCTTTTTATTTTGTTTTATTTTAGCATATATATAAATAAAAAACAACACAGCTATTTTGATAACTGTGTTGTTTATGTTTAATGAATATTGGCGTTTTATATCGCTTATTTATCCAAACTTAAGGTTTTCGGCAGGGTCTTCATCTCCAAACAAACCATCTTGTCCGATATTTGCTAAAGTTGGTATTGCAAGTAGAACAGAACCTGCAAGCACTGCCCCTAATATAATTGAACCTTCATTACCGTTAGGGTTCTTGCTTTTCTTATACATATTCCAACCAGCTATAAGAAACATAATTCCTGAAAGCGTGTATGCAATAACAGATACAATTATACCTATTTGACTACCTGTAACTCCAATGCCTGCAACGAAATTACTAAATGCTCCACCACCACCACCAGCGCCACTTGGTGTATCTTGTGCATGAGCAAGACCTGCTATCATAAATGTTGATGCTATTAATCCATATGATAAAGTTTTTATTTTTTTTAACATATTATTTTCCTTTAACCGAATTTAATATTTTCGGCATCTTCACCGCCACCAAATAAGCCATCTTGACCTATGTTTGCAACAGTTGGGATCGCTAGTAGGATAGATCCTGCAATAACTGCACCTAGTATAATAGCACCTTCATTACCGTTAGGGTTCTTGCTTTTCTTATACATATTCCAACCAGCTATAAGAAACATAATACCGGAAAGTGTATATGCAATAACGGAAACTACTGTTCCTATGCCATCACCTGTTCCTTTTATGTTTTCCACAAAGGCATCAAATGCACCTTGTGCGTGAGCGTTGCTGGCAACCATAACAGTTGAAGCGATTACCCCAGTTCCTATAATCCTTTTTATTTTATTTAACATTTTAAACTCCTTTTCAATTTTAGCTAAAACTTCTTTTCCTTAAGGAAATAGCATTATACCATATTATACAGTCTTTTTGTTATTTAGTTCATAAAATTAATTTTATGTGTTCTAAAGTAAACAGTTCCGTCATCTGCTATTCTTTGAACTCTACCATACACTTTAACTGGTTCGTTCTCTACTAGTGTTATAAAACGCCCATCACCTAAGTCTATAGCTACTTTGTTGCCACCATTCATGGTTGCAACACCTTTCCATCCTGATATCACTTTTCTTTCTGATTCAGGTATGAATTTTGGCTCATTTGATGTGTTAGTTTTTTTCACAGTTTCTTTTTCTTTTTTATCTACTTCTTTGTTTTCTGGTTTCTCTTCTTTTTTAGATGATACATTCATTTCATCTTTATCTTCCGTTTTCTCAGATACACTATCAGAAGTATCAGAAACTTCTTCTACTAATTCTTCATCTTGTATTTCTATTTTATTTGAAAGTTTTTCTTGTGATTTTTTCATTTCATCTATAATAGCAAAACTTTCTTGTATAGAATTTATATCTTTTTCTACTTTATCTATTCTTTGATTAGTAGACTCAACAGTTTCAATTAATTCATCTAGAACATTAAACCTATCTTCAAAGTCAACGATAACGTCTTCTCTTTCAGAAACAAGTTCTTCAAGGTTCTCTATTCTTTCAATAAGATTGTTATAATCATCTTCTGAAATAGTAACCATATTTTGTTCTGGCTCTCCTACTATATTCATAGGTTCGTCTACAGGTTCTTCAATAATAGGATCTTGATTAGTAGAATTATTAGGGATTGTATTATTATTGTTTTCAACTCCCATCCCTTCAGAATCGTTGATAATATTAGTATCAGAAGCTGAATCACCCGTATTAGATGACTGATTATCCACAGGTTTAACAGGTTGAACGTTATTATAGCTTGGAGCCGATAACTGTTGATAACCAAAGTAACCACCAGCCAATACCGTTATAGCACCAAGTCCATATATTAATTTACGGCTTGATTTCTTTTTAGGTTCGTCATCAGTTTCTTCGTATTCTTCTTCAGCTTCTTCCTCGTACTCTTCTTCAGCTTCAACTTCTTCCTCGTACTCTTTTTCAGCTTCTTCCTCGTACTCTTCTTCGGCTTCAGCTTCTTCCTCGTACTCTTCTTCGGCTTCAGAATCAGATTCATCTTCAGATTCAGTATTTTCTTCATACTCTTTTTCTGAATTATCTTTTTCTTCATATTCTTCTTCATATTCTTCTTCAGATTCAACTTCTTCGTCAGAACCATCTAAATTTAGTTCTTCATCATAATCATTTAATTCTGATAGATCCTTCTTTTTATCGCTCATAACAAAACTCCTTTTTGTTTAAATTTCTACATCGTCTAAGAAGTAAATGCCTGTGCCTCTACCATTAGAAACGTAAACAGTAATAGGTCTATTAACATTCGATCTTAACTCTTCTGCCATTATTCTTGCTGGCTCAGATAGAGCATATGTAATTCTATCTCTATCTGCATCAATAGAGTTGCTTTCTGAAATAACATTACCACGGTCTGTTACATTTGTAGTAGTATCTCTTAGAGTATCAGCATACCCTGCAACAAAAGCAGATAAGAATAAACCACCATACCTTTCAAGTCTTCTGTTATTAACACTATCAGCTAGCACAGGACGTTCGCTTTCTAGGTCATAAGCGATTGCATTTATATCATAAGATTCGCCTTTAAATGACATTCTATCAAAGGTTATATTAACGGCTTTAGATAACTCATTTAACACATAAGAACCTTGTAGTTTAGCGCCTTTAAGTGGCCCTTCATGAAGTGTGGCTAATGCAGGTCCTCCATCATCCGAGTTGATAGCAAAACCTATTGTTGCATAGAACTTACTACCAAGAGTAATTCTTAAGTTTTCTTCTGTAGCAGCTCTTGAATTACTTCTATATGTAGGTGAAGATGCTTCATACATGCTAGGAGCAGAATTTTCTTGAGATGTGCTAGAAAAACCACTGTTACTATTTCTTTGAGTGTTTCCGTTTTCTCTATCATACTCAATAAAGGTTGTAAGATTTCCAGCTAACCTCCTTTGCCCAGAACTTTCAGGTATAGCATTACCCAACCCTACACTTCCTGTAGGTCCAGCGTTTCTTATATCTTCCAGTGTTATTTCTGCCATTCTTCTTTCACCATTATTTTCTGGCGTTTCTTGCATTACACCTGGAACTTGAATAGGCTCTGGTTCTGGTTCTGGCTCGGGTTCTGGCTGATAAGTTGGTATATCTATTACTGGATTATTACTTCTTTCTGTCAAGAATACATTTCCAATATAAGACTCACCACTATTTCTTGTTTCTTCTGCTTCTGCTTCCTCTGCTTCTCTTGCACTTCTAGCAATAGGCGAAGATTCATCAATTAAACTTTCAACATCAGGACCTGTATTAGTTACATTTGATGCTTGCTGTTGATTACCCACTGATGTTTGTTCTGGAGAATTGGTTTCTCCTGTTGAATTATTAAACTTAGAGAAAACAAATGCTCCTGTAACACCTATTACTACCAAGCTTATCAACATTCCTTTTTTCTGTGTTTTACTGAATTTAATTTTCATAGGTCCTCCGTTACCTTATTCCGATTGCATCTTCGACTGTAGCGAAGACTCTTTCACCATTTACAGAAAACTGTAAACTTGATGTTGGATATATTTTATAAGCTGTTGTGCCACTTGGCAAAGATACAGAATTTTCTCTAGCTGGCGATAGCAGATTGTGTCTTGACACTATGTAAAGAAATCCATTATATTCATAACCATCTGCTTCAACACCAGATATTTTTACATTCTTAGCACCTTCTAAATTATAAACTCTACCATTTATGATGTCATACATCTCGTCTGGAGCATTTTCAACAACACTTCTACTGCTTGCGATTTGTTGTTTTGCTTCTGGACCTCTATCTGGAACTCTAAAGCTTAATTTAGAAGTATTTTTCTTATCATTGGCAACTAATTTAATAATATAGTTATGATCTTGTCCTGACAGTCCTATAGAAGCGTTTGCATCAGAATACATCTCTGATGTATCTAGGTTAATAATATTACCTTTTTCGCCAGCTATATTCATTTGGAAGCTTTGATTACCCGGTTGAGCATATTCAATAGGCCAAGGAGCGCCAGTAGAATCAAAGAAAGTCAGTGTTGATAAATATCCTGGAACTATATGAACTTCTATTGCTTCTTTCTGTTCCATAGGCAAGTTCATTGTATCAAAAGTTTCATCAACAGGGCCAGAAATCCTAATTGAGTTAGCTCTTTCTAATTCTTGACGCTTTTTTCTATGCTCAATAACTTTTTCTGGAGGTAATGGAATTTCATTCATCATCTCTCCTTCTAAAGCATATTCATTTTCTAATGCTCTATACATTTGGTTTAATTCAAGCATTAATTGTCTTCTAGCTAACATTTCTTGATATTCTGGGGAACTTGGATCAAGATTATATTGACTTTGTTCTTTTGCAACTTCTAGTGGACTTAATGATCCTAAGTCAGTTTCAGACTCTTCTGCGGCTAAAGTTGTTGAAGACAAACCCAAGAGGCTTAGCGCAATAACCCCTTTCATATAATTATTATGTTTCCTTTTTGTCATTTTAACGCTCCATCTTTTTATTAAAATTATACTTTTGAAACAGTATACTAGAAAAAACAAGATATGTCATCCTTTTTTTTACTATATTAAACGTATACTTCTTATGCCCATAGCATTAGGATTTTCAGATGGTGGTATTACCACAACCCATACAGATACATCGACTATGCTTGAGCTACTATATCCAAACTGGTTTCTATAAGTTAATATCATTCTTGCACCTACATGCCATGCTGTTCTATTGTTTAATATCGTTGGTCTGATAATAGATGTTCCTGGCAATATATATGCTTGAGAAGTTATTCTATTTTCAAACATAAAATCAATAAAACTTCCCTTACCATTATTTAAATTTGTTATACTGTTATATACGTCTTGAGCACCTAATGGTGTATACCATTTATCTAATGCTTTTGTTAATTTTGTACTGTAATTAGAAGAATCAAAATTAAAAGTTTCGAAAAGAGCTTGATCAACATTATTTGTTAATGTTTCATGATTTAATACGGGTATTGATAATGTATTTGCTCTACCCTGAAGTTCTTCAGTTTCATTTAAATATGTATAAACATGAGGTTCTTTTGTTTTGTATGCAAGTATATAATTAACGCATCCAAATAATATAAACACAATGAGTAACTTAACAATTGCGTCTGTATTTTTAATAACACCTCTACCTGTTTCCATTAAATTTTTAAGATTATTCATCTGCGAACCTCTATATTTTCTACTATTCCATTAGGTGGTTGTACGTAGTGTCCTGGAGATTCTTTAAAGAAAGTGGATACACTAGAAACAACAGAAAAAGAAATTAACAGATAGGCCAACACTTCAATAACTAGTATTTTTGTTTTTACTCTAATTAGGTTAGAGTTTATATTTTGTGTCTCTAAATACCTTTCCTTTGGTGTATGATGAGCTACACCGTTATCATCTTCTATCTCACCTAAAGAAATAGTTTCCATTCTTATTTCTTGTTCTTGTTTTTGTTTTTCATTTTTTTTCATAGTATTGCCCTATAATTTATCCTTTCTGTTGTATCGAAGATATTCCCAACTGCCCTCTTCTTTCTTGAACTGGCATTTGCTCTACTATTATTTCGTATGTATATCTTTCTTTTCTCTCAGAATTTGTTAGCAATGTTAACTCTATATCGACACTAATTACCCAAGCTGGTAAATTATTACTTGAAGTTCCTTCTCTAACAATTAAAGCATTTTCTACAATAGTTGATTCAACAAGTTTTAAACTCTCATTAGATAAAAAACGAAAGAACTCTCTTCTTGCTAGCGCTCTGTCTAATGATTGAGCACCACTTCTTGTATAGTAAGTGTTGTACACATCTTGAAGACGCCTATTATAATTTAAATAATTAAAAGAAAATGTTTCAGTGATAGCTTCATTTGCAAATGAAACTATTTCTTCAGACTCAAAAGATTCTTTCTCTTCTACACCATATACTATATTATAATTTTCATCTACTGGAATATAAGCATTATCGGGTTTTACTGTAGCGTTTTTAGAAGCACCCAGAAACATAATACCTAAAGCAACGATTATCAAAATAAAAATAGAATTCAGACGTTTATTTAACTCTTCAATAGCCCCATCTTTATATATTTTGGCTTCATATTGCTGTTCGGCGTTTAGTTCGCCTGATTCTTCTAAATCTTCTGCATCTAAATTGTTTTCATCTATATCTTCTGTGTTACCATTTTTTTCTACCTTTTTTTTAGGTGTAACACTTTTTTTTATCGTTTTCTTCGGTTCGGGTTTCTTTTTAGTAACTTCTTTAGATACAGGTTTTTTATTTTGGGCAGGTTTTTTAAGTGGCTCATCTTCCACTTTTGATGTCTTTCTAGGTATATTTTTATTTAGTTTACTAGTTTTGCTTTCCATGCATGTCTCCAAATAGAATTATCCATTTCTTTTTTATAATTAAATATTATCACATAACTACTTTCTTATCAAACAAAAAAGCACCCCATAAGGAGTGCTTTTGTTTTTTATTATTTAAAAATTATTTTTTTCTTATTTTTATTGTTGAATCACCGTTAACATCTACTGTGTCTTCATGTGGCGCTTCACCATCAAATCCAGTAGCAAAAACATTGACAACAAAAGCCGATTCTGGCTGTGCCTCTGTTCTTCTTCTAGCAACTGCTACATAAGTATTTTTCTCTTCACCTGTAGTGGCATCTTGGTAAAGATTTCTCATACTAGGAAGACCTTTTTGTGGATTACCTAGCCAACTATTAGCAATTTTTATATAAGCTTTTTTACCAACCCCAGGTGGCTTAATAGCAATAAAAGGAATTAAGTCAAATGTTATACCTTGATTTACAAAGGTTGATATCAAATTCCACTGGTCTCTTTTCATTGCATATTGCATATCACTCATTGCATCAGAAATTTTACCTCTACCTAAGAACTTACATTGCACTTCAAAGCACATTTTAGGAATTGTTCTTCCTTTATTGTCTTTTACTCTAAAGTAAACACCACCATAGCTACCACCTTCAGTATATTTGTTGTAAAACTCTTGAACCTGATTTGTTACCACAGGAACATCTAAATGAGAGTAGCTAACCATGTCTTCTGGCTTGAAAATCTTAACTTTAAAGTCAGCAATGCTATAATTGATAGCAATATGGTCTGCTTTCTCTCTAAGCGTTGAAATCTCAGTTTTTAACACTTCATCATCAGGGCTTTTTTCTAATATCTCTTCTAAGTTTCTTATTTCTGCATTAACTTTTCCCCATTCAGCATAAGCTCTATTAGATGCAGTGAAATCTCTCATTAACTCAACGCCTTCGAACTGGTTTAGTTCGTTTACCATTTGATTCTTTTGATTTACCAAGTCTTGGTTATCAGGATTTGATTTCAATTGCTTTTTAACTTCCATGAAATCATTTAGCTTTTTCCTGAAATCATGATAATGTTGTTTTGATTGATGAATATTACCCTGAAAACGCTTAATTTGGTTTGCAAGAGAAAACATTAAAGTATTTTCACTTGGTTTTTTTGCTCTCATCTCAAGGCGACCTATGCCGAAAACAGGTGTAGCCACTCTTTTTCTCATTTTAAGCTTCTGCTTACTAGATAAGTCTTCAGGAACACCTTGATTAAGCACCCTTGCATAACCACAATCATATAATGGTGCTTCTGGCATATCTATTCCATAAATAGACTTGAATTCACTCTTAATGCCTTCTATCAACGTTTTATCTACAAGAATAGATTTTGAAATAAGAATTACACCACCTTCGTCACCAAAGTTTTTATCATTATTCTCATAAGATGCACAGAAGAAATTCTTTTCACCTTCATCAGCAAAATTCCAGATAGCGGGCATTACTTTACCTTCTCTTTCGCCCCTAATTCTAGCATTCTCTCCAATAACTGCCTTAGGATCTTTTGTTTCTTTGTCGTAAGCAATTTTTTCTATATTGCTATTTATCCTAAACATTATAGGATTATCATTTTGGTCTACACCAAAACACCAGTTTAGTTTTTCATCCATCATTATATCTTCTCTCTCAGGAGAAAAATACGTTCTTGGAAAAACAATATGATTAGTATCCCCTATCATCTTCATTTATACGCCCTCACTCGGTTTTGTCGCCAACAGTGTATTAAATATATTGTCGTAATTAAAATTTACTATATCATTTACTTCAGTAAGTGATATACCAGTTTTATCTGCTTTAGTCTTTAACCACTCAAGAATCATTTTTTCAGTTTCATCATTTATATCTCCATAGAAATTTTCTGAAGCTATAATGGTATTTTTATTACTTAAGTAAGAAACCATAATACCTGTTGTCATCAATTCTTCACTAGATTCTTCAAATAAAGAGTGGTTCTTTCCTTTTTGAGTATATATCATCATTTCTTTACAAGTGTTTGATATACCATCTAGGGATGTATCCCCCGTATCAAACCTTATCACATTATAACCAAAGTTTGATATATTATCAAGCTCTTTTTCTTTGCTTTCGTAGTTATTCATGTCATTGTAGAGTTTCGATATATCCCCTTCAACAGTATATTTAAAATCAGATCTAGCAAAACATGTTTTATATCCCATGCTATCTAGTGTTCTTTTTGCTATATTGATGTTGATATAATTATGTAACCACAATTGTATATAGAAATCTTTATTATCTTCCTGCAAGACAGGAAGCTCAAGCTGATATTCAATAGCAGCGATAATAGAAGTTAAGTCTTCATATGTATGGCAAGGTAAAATTATTTTATTCATATCCTTATATAATAAATTAATCGGCTGATTAGCTTTTTTATTATTTTCTGGATTTCCTATTGATATAGCTTGACTCATTGTTACTCTTGTTATGCCATTTACATTAGGATCTTCTGACTGTATTATTTTAAACACAGCCTCTTGAGCTAAAACAGTATAAGGAGTCATAACTAAAGAATTCACTTCAATTGAATTACCTAATATTTCTTTAAACATATTAGTTATTGAGTCTTGTAAATCGTCTTTAATCGATAGATTGAAGTTATCTTTAGTTATTGGTTTAGCTTCCTTTGATAACGTTATAACAATAGGGTAGGTTATGTAATATTCATTATACTCTTTATCTGGTTTATCAAAAGAATTTCTTGGTAAGTGTTCACTTTTAATTAGTGAGTAGAAATTGTCTGGATAATGTCTTTTTGTTGAAACTAATAGACTTTCTGAGATCTTATTCATTGAATAAAATTCAGACTGTCCTATAATAAAGCTGTCTCTATTTTCCACATCTTTACCTGATAGATAAAAAGGTCTGCCACCTAAAAATGCGTTATTAATACCATATTCTTGAAATTTACCAGATAGTTTATCTTCCATTATGGCTTTTATTTCATCATAGTTATCTAAATGCTTAACTAAATCTCTTGTCATTTTTATGACAGATGTAATATATATGACTCTATCTTGTTCTTGTTCCATTTTTCACCTTTTGGTATTTTTGAATAAATTTACAAGCAATTATACAACAAAAAAAGCGATAAATCAAGTTTTTTGACTTACCGCTTTCATTTTTTATCTCTAATTAACTAAAAGGGATATCATCATCAAAATCTTCAACTAACTCTTCCTCTTTTGGTTTTTCTTTTTTAACTTTTTCTTCTACATTACTATCATTATCACCTGCTATTCTTAATCTTTTTGATAATGAATTAAGTTTTGCTTTAACCATTTCGTTTTCTGGTTTTTCTGGAACTGGACTAGAAGGATACTTAAAGTCTTTTTCTACTTTGCCTAATGACTCATCAACATCTCTTTCTAATCTTTCACTATTCTTGATGTATCTCTTGCCAGCTTCATTTAATTGCTCTCTCATTGGCTTATTACCGTTTTCAGAATTTAATTCATTTATTATGCTTTCAAAGAACCCTGTTTGTTCACTAGCTTTATCTTTAAGTGATTCATTAACTTCTTCGCTCTTTATGCCTACAACGTCTTTTTCTTGCTTCTCTGGCGCTTTAGGTTTCTTTGCACTCTTTCTTTCCGCTTTTGGTTTTTCTACTTCAACACCGATAATACTAGACACTACACCATAAATTGAAGAATCTATAGTATTATTTTTGTCATTAAGAGCTTTTTCAAAAGAATTAAATATAACATCAATCTCATCATGGTTATCGACATCAACAGGCTCTTCACCACTAATAGCTTTAAAAACTCTATTTTTTTGTTCTTTAAAGTTTTGTATGAAATCTGGCTTTGGTGGTCTAACCATAAGGAATCTATTGATTCTAGCAAACTCTACTTCTTTTGTCGTGCCGTTTCCTTCACCTACTACTAGTAGAGCGAATAGATTAACCCTAAATGTTTTATCTCCAATGACGATATGTGCTTCACCAGCACTTTGTCCAAAGAGATCTAGTTCATCTATGACGTTTCTCTCTTCATATGAAACATCTTTTCTATTAATGTATTTATCACTAAACTCACCAACTTTTCTCTCTACCCCTCTCATCATAGGAACATTTTTCTTTCCTGCTCTCTTTACAAATATTTCAACAGTATTTGATTCTTCCAGTTTCATTGCTATTTTTGTGTTCGTGTTACCAAGAACCGATTCAGCTTCATCAGCATTACCTTTTCTGAAACCAGCATAATCCTGACCAGCGAATAACACAGATACACCTAGAGAACGAGCCTGAGCGGCAACAACAGCGAAACCTTTTACTGCGTAATAACCGTACTCATCAAGGATGATATAGAAGGGGACATCTGAGTTGGTGGCTTTTTTATCCACAACCTCTGATTTAAAACCTTCTACAGAACTGCCTAGTGCAGGGTCAAGTGCAGAACGTATTGTTGCAACAATCAATTTACCTAGGTTTGCTAGCGCGTCTGGATCTCTCTGCAATGCAGGTAGCATTACGAAAAGTATTCTTCTGCTGTAAATCAAGTCCGAGAAGTCTACTTCACCGATAGGAGCATTAAATATATGTCCGTAAGTTTCAGACAAGTCAGATAACGCTTCTGTTAACTGCATCGTCAAGAAACCATGTTGCTTATAACATTCAGGATCAACCTCATCATCTTCTAGAGCTGATTCAGTGAACCCCGGTAGGTCAGCAAGATATTTTCTTAGTGGTCTAATAGCATATTCGGGGAAATCCATTTCCTTTACGTCAATTATATTGTCACCAATAGTTATCTTGGAGCTTCCGTTATATTCTCCATATACTATTCTAAGAACGTTATCCAGTGGCATAGAGTCCCTAATAGACATAACAGACATTTGTATTGCATCAATAGCTCTAGCATATGTCAAGAAACGCATTGTTCCAGATAGTAGGGATGAAGCACGACCTTTCCACATATCACCATCACCACCACTATCACGCATTAAACCTACAGTCATGGAACGTAACTGTTCTGCTGAACCATTACTATAAGGGTTCATTGTGTTAGTTAATATTTCATCATTACCACGAATTGATGCGTTTTTCTCTCTTAGTAGTGTATTTTCTGTTGTCAGGTAGTTAATTAGAACGAAGTCATCTATTCTGTCCAGTCGCTGACATATGGAAAATACTAACCAGAATACCGTGTTGTCAGCCTTACCATCTACATAAATACAACCAGATCCCATTACCATAGATTGATAAAGCACGGACATAAGGAATCGGGTTTTACCCGAACCTGTTGACCCCATAACAAGTAAGTGGGCTCTACAGTGACTATCACTAACAAAAATATTACTAAATCTCTCCTTATCTCTCCCTAATAACAAAACCCCCTTTCCTCCTTCAAAAACAGGAGATTCTATTTCATAGGTTAATCTATTTTTTTTAGCTAACATATAAAGAATAATTCCGAAAAGGAAGAATACTTCAAATGCTGCTGTAAATATTATTGTAGGCAACATCATAGCAAAGCACAGAAAGCCACTTACTTCTTTAAAAAATTGTTTTCGTCTAACACTGGCAGGCAATGCTGCGGGTTGCCTGATAATATTAGGCTGGAGATCAATATTCGATGATACCCCATTTAGCACTTGATTCGCCATTATAAAACTCCTTTTTTATAATTCTTATGTTTCAATATTTAATTGAGTTGTCCACTAGATAGTTTCGTTACATCATAGCCTACTGTCTCTGCTAATGCATATACAGCTTCCTCGGTCGCAGGCTTTTTAATGGGTTCACCTGTCACAACTTCAAGTTCATGATGGGCATGTATTCCAGCACACATAACCATAGGAAGCCTTCCAGTATCACTAATTACTCTCCATAAAAATCTATCTTTATATTTAATATGCTGCCTAAACCAAGAGGGAGCTACTACACCTGTTAGTTTAGCTTCTTGATAAAGTGTTTTAATTCCAGTATTAAAGAAAGCATGTTTATCCATAATTTCTTCAGCTTTTTTATCTGTTTTCTTTTCAACAATAGCTTTTAATGTATCATATATGTATTTTTGAGATTCCGTTAAAGATTTTGGACCTCTCCATGGCTTACCTAGTTGAGCATCAAAAGCTTTACCCGCTAATTGTTCGTCAAAGATGTAAGCTTCAGGATCAAAGATAGGTCTATCTTCATTTAGATTTGGAGGGGGAGTGGAAGTCGCAAATTCATACGGCGTCATAGGAACAACAGCATCACCTTTACTCTTTAAGTGATCGAATTCATCAGGTCTTTTGCCTTTTCCTAAGATATCTTTATAATAATCTTTTGTTATTGAATAGCTTTGTAAGAATGTTTCGAAGTTATATATTTTTGTTATTTTGCTTGAAGCTTTTAATAATTTAAAACCTAAATAGCCTAAGAAGCCCGCTGACAACCAACTAAAATATCTAGTATATTTGCTATCAACTATACCTATAAAATCCCAGTATTCACCATTTAACTTTGTTCTTTGGTCTGTGGATAATCCTTGGTATGTTTCTCTTAACTTAGTAAAAGAGTCATGATTAAGTAGTATATCTCTATATTCCCCCATTTCCCTAAAGAAAGAAAGGTCTATAAAAGTAAAAGGAGTAAATTGAATGATTCTATTCCATCTCCAATACTCAAAAAATACCCATTGGTATCTTGGTATAAGAAACATTAGTATTAAAATGAAAGCACCAAGACCGATGAATATATATAATTCATCGGCACCTTGCCCTTGTTTTTGACCTTCAGCCATTTATTAACTCCTTTTAATAAGATTAAACTAAAACAAGTTACATAGAATATGTGTTACTTTTCCCTGTTTTTTGTTCTTTTTTTATTATCGATATTCTATCATTATATAAGAACATTTTCATTTTTTCAACATTATTCTTATCTATTGATTCAACACCTCGATCATTCATTACATCTTTCATAGAAATAGAACAATAATTATCAACAAGTTTTTTGAAAATATCTTTTTGTGGATAGAGATCTTTTTCCTTTCCACCGCGCCCTCTAGCATCAGATTCACATACAAGCAATACTTTCTCGAAATCCTCTCTCTGCTTTTCTTTATCTACTGCTAATTCGCCAAGCATTCTTACAATCTTCCTAGGGGACATCTCTTCAACCCTGTGAACTTTTAAATGATATTCAGAAGATTTCATGCCTATTTTCTTATATTCATTAGGGAATTTCAGTCTATTACACATTTCTTCGACAATAGGGACACCTGCTTTCTCGTGACCAATATGCTTTGGCAATTCTTCTTTAGGTGTTACACCTTTACCTAAATCATGAACAAGCGCTCCAAATCTCACAACAGGATCGTTGCTTAACTCTGTTGCAATATCTAAAGTCATCATAGTATGAACAAAAGAGTCTATTTCAGGATGATGCTTTTCTGGCTGTTCCACTCCAACTAGTTTATGTATTTCAGGAAATATTTTTTCTAAAGCACCTACTTCCTGAAGTGTTTTAAAATATTCTGAAGGCTTTTCTTCTTTTAAGGCTTTTTTTGTTTCCAAAAAAATTCTCTCTGGAGTAAGATGATCTAACTCACCATCTTCAACTAATTTACGCATCAAATTTTTTGTTTCATCTTCTATCGTAAAATCAGGAAGCTTAGCTTTAAATCTAGCAACCCTAAGAACCCTTAATGGATCATCTGCAAAATCTTCAGAAACATGTCTTAAAATCTTGTTGTTTAAATCAGAAATACCATTATAGGGATCAACGATTTCACCATCTTTATCCATAGCTATTGCATTGATGGTTAAGTCTCTTCGCTTCAAGTCATCTTCTATCGTTACATCTTGACCATAATAAGTTTCAAAACCGTTATAACCATTTCCTGCTTTCCTTTCTGTTCTAGCCAAGGCATACTCTTCACCACTTTCATCTAAGAATACAGGGAAATCTTTACCAACTTGCTTAAATCCCCTATCAAACATATCTTCAGGTGTTGCACCTACAACACAATAATCGATATCATTTGATTCCTTCCCTAAGAATCCATCTCTAATTGAGCCTCCTACTACATATATTTTCATATCTACCTCTTCTTTTTTGTAGAATATCTACTTAATAGACTGTATAATACACAAAAAGTTCTTAAAAGAAAAGCTGAACCAATCATATTTTACTCTGTCATAGAGTGATAGAAAAACATATTTGGAGAACAAAAATGCATGTACTTTTAATTGATGGCAACAATATATACAGAAGATTCCATGGAGCAATGAAAAAAGCCGGTAGCGAAGATAGTCAAGAAAGAGCAATACAAGCAATGGAAGCTACTCAAACTAAAGTATTCAATATCTGTAATATGTTAGGGTCAACTCATGCTTGTGTATTCTTCGATGGGGATGGAGAAACATGGAGACATAAAGTACATCCTACCTATAAGTTTGATAAAGTCACCATGAAGCCTAAAGAAAAACCACAAGCCATGGTGGATTCTATCTATTTATGTCAATCGAATATTGAAAACGCAGGAATAAAAACTCATAGGAAAGAGGGAAGAGAAGCCGATGACAGTATAGCTAGTGTTGCTAACTCATTAAAGGGAAGGGATAATATTACGGTCACTGTTGTTTCCAATGATAAAGATTTCTGTCAGCTTTATGAAGATAACGTTAGAGGATACCATCCTTTTAAAGCAGAGTTTATTACAGAAAAAGATGTCAAAGAAAAATATGGTTATAGTGGAGGTAAATTCTTAGAAGTTCTTACGCTTGCTGGAGATGATTCTGATAATATTCCTGGAGTCCCCGGAGTTAAAGAAAAAACAGCTAAGAAACTAATTGATGAATATGGTAGTATTGAACATATGAAACTATGTAGTCATTTAATGAAAGGTAAGTTGGCTGAAAACTTTACTAAAGTATCTGATGTAATAGATGATGTTTATAAAAGACTTATAGACTTAAGAGATATGAAAGTGGATTTAGATTTTAAGTTATCTGATATGCGTCTCCCTGAGCAATTTAGAAATAAGAACATCGATCCGCATCAAAAAAAAAGTAATAATAAAAACTTTTCAACAGACATGACCCCTTAATAAAAAAGCCACCTTTGAGGTGGCTTTTTATATAATAGCTTATTAAATAATCGAAACCTGTGAAGCGACAACATCTCTTGAAATTGTCTTTTTATCTTCAGCATTAGAAACAATCATTTTCGAACGATTCGAACCTATAATATTTACAAGATTACCTTTCTTTATTTTATCAGCAACAAAACCGGCCAAACCATCAAAGCAAACAATCTTGTGTTTCTCAGATACCGTTTTATTCTTACCCGAAATATTACTTTTCGTTTCAATCATAAAAGTAACTAACCTTCCATTATCAAGTATTTTAACATCTGATATAATTTCCCCAAGTAATATTGTCATATTAACGTGCTTAACACCGTCATTTTTTTCTAATTCCATTTTTTTAACTCCTTATTAAATTCCTTTTTTTGTTTTAAGAGTTTTTCATTTTCATTTTAGCTAAAGGGTCAATAACTTCCTCATCGTCATCGTCCTCTAAGTCTTCCATAGAAAAACTTCTCATACCAGATAAAGTAGGTTGATTTTGACTAGTAGTATCTACATTTTCAGTTTCATCTTTAGAATCATCTTTTGGCACTACTGATTCTTTTTCAACTTCTTCTTCTACCATCGGTGTTTCTGGTTTACCTTTTTCTTTAGGCTCTGGACTATGAGCTTTCCTTGCCTTAGTCGCTGGCTTAGGTTTAGTTTTCTTTCTTTCTTTCTTTCTATTATTGTTTTCAATAATTAGTTGAGCAAACTCTTCTGGATCTAGCCCAACACCATTTTCTTCTTTGTATTTCTGCCATCCATTCTCTAAAATTTCTCTTAACACCTCTCCTTTTCGAGAGGGTGTTAAGTCTGATAAAAAATCAGATAAATCTGCTTGCATAGGTCTATCAAGATAGAGTAGGCATGAAATCTTTACTGAATCTATATTGTGGCTCATTATGCCCCCTTAGATTATCCAAGCATCAACATGCTGCACTTTGCCATACCTATTGCATTTGCATAAAGTGGGTTAGGAGATATTATACCATTTCTTTCGTACCAACCACTTAGTTTATCAGAAAAAACTTGAGAGCCACCACCAACGAAGAGAACATTAGATAAGTCCCCACCAGATCCTACTCTTCTTTTAATCTCATTATATATTTGGCCTAGCACTTCAGCTTTGGCTGTGTCAACGATTTTAGTAACGTCTTCTGTTTTACCAAAAACTTTAATTTTATTGGTCTCAACAGCTTTGTAAATTTGCTCATCATCAACTTCAGCATCGAACTCTTCTTTAACCATGCCTCTAATAACTTCATGAACGGTAAGCATACCAGCATCTATTGTAGCACTTCTGTCAGGATCAACGTCCCAGTCTTTAATAACCGCTACATCAGTTGTCCTACCGCCTATGTCTACAATAGCTATTCTTTCTTTAATTAGATCCATATCATATTGAATTCCACCATCTGGTGAAACATTAGTTACAAAATCTATCCACGCTGCAATACCTTCTGCAACAACATGATGTTTCACTATTCGAGCAAGTTCTAAACCATCTAGAGAAGAAATGTTTCCACCTTCTGAAGAAGATAAAAGATTCCTTTTCTTCTTTTTAATCAATTCATCATTTGTTCCGCTATATTTATAATAGTGTCTGACAGGCAAGCCAGTAGTAATAATAACGTTCTTTCCACCTAATCCTGCTAAATGCAAGGCATGATTAACGATAGCCCTATTCATAGTGGAAACAGGATATTCATTAAAGTTGGTAGGTGCAGTTTTATCGACTTCCCCTAATGTAAAAATATCATCCCCAGATTGATAGGCAAATGTTTTTTGCTTTTGACCAGCAATAGAAAACTTTTTAACAGAACCTATGGCAGCTCTAGAGGGAATATGAAACTCTTGACCAGTGCTTGTAGCAATACAAGTATTATTATGGCCGTCATCCACACCTGCAAATACGATTTCTGATTTAGACATATTTAAATAACTCCTTAATTGTTTGCATTTTCATATCAAATATTGCTTTCAACAACAAAACATGATAATCTATTAACTATTAAATAGATTATATACTATATTTAAACAAAAAGTCAAACAACTTAATATCATAACAAAATTAAAGAGGTTTTAATTGATGGAAAAACCAAAAGGTTATTTTTATGACAATAATTCTTTAAGACAAAAGGTGAAAGGATTTAAAGAACTATCATCTTTTGCTAGACATGCAGTAAAAGATATTCTTGATATTATATGGGAAAGTGAATCTTTTTCAGTTGAAGATGATACAAAACTTTTAAAATATTTAGGTTTTACAGAAAAACAATGGAGAGATATTAAAGTAGAGCTAACGTCATTAAATCAAAAGTTTTTAGCAAAAAAATATAATCATTTCTACTCTCCTTGGCTAAGTTCTCAAGCACTTAAAACGCCTGAAATAATAAGAGAATTTAGTGAATATAAAGATAGCTACGAAGAATTAGATGAAATTGAGGATATTAGTGGTGCTGACAGTTTAGACTTAGAAAATAATAATATTGAAAAAGAACAGCGAGAAGTGGATTTTGGTAGTGAAAAAAGAAATCTATTATTTAAAGAAAAAAATAATTCACTTGGAGCAAGCACTCGTGCTAGTATAGTGAGTAATAAAATACTAAGTAAGTATATTAAATAGGGGCTTCTATGGATAAAATAGGAAAAGTAACAGAAAATATAAAAAATTCTATTAATAATGATAGTCATAATAAGCTAGATGGTCATGAAAATAGTGTAGAGCGTCTAGAGAGATATAAAGACTCTAATTATACTGCACATTCAATAGCTAAAGCTGTTGTGGAAGTTCACCGTGTCTTTTCTTTTTATTACCGAGACCTTTGGTTAAAAGACGCCGAAGACGAAGGTTATCTAGAAAGCTGGATTGATGAATTATTTGAAGAAGGGATTGATGCTCGCTCTATAGAAAAGGCTATTAGCGATATTAAAAATGATGTCCGTTTTGAAACATATCCACCTAACTTCTCTCAATTTCTTGATGCTTGTAAAAACCAAGAGCGAGTTAACTACAATCTCCCCACAAAAGATGAAGCTTACATGATTGCCTGTGGCAAAAGAGATATTCATATAAGAGATGCACACTGTGTTGTTAGGGAGACAGTAAGAAGAGTAGAGGAATATAGAGTAAAACATGACCCTTCTATTAAAAATGAATTTTATAGAGTTTATACAGATGTTTGTAAAGAATTTGCAGACAATGATGGTAATGTATCCTTTAATCAAAATAGACAGGATTTAGAAGATTTCAAAGAAGAACAAGTTATTGAGTCAGAACCTCCCGTATCAAAAGAAAAGGCTAGAAGGTATCTTCAAGATATATTGAATAATTGATAAAAGAAGACCGCTTTAAATAGCGGTCTTCTTTATTAGTATTTTTCTATTACCTTTAAAACAATATTGTCGCCTTTTATATCTTCATAATATTTTTCTTTAATAAAGCTCCATGCTAATTCATTAGCTTTATCTTCTCCATCTTTTGTTGATATAACAAAATTCTCAAATTTGTTTTTTTCGGACTTTATAGCGAAGACATAATTTGTTTTATCAAACGGTGGTATCTTTTTAAGAATTTCTTTAATCATTTTTCCTCCATGTATGTTACTTTTGATAATATACATTTCCTTTCTCTTTTTATCAAGTTTTTTATCTTAAGTATTGACTGCAATCCTATCTAATGCTATTATATATACGTATCTAACGAAGGAGAAATACATGGAAAATGCTATTTATACTCAAATTCAATCTCAACTACAAAATGATATTCCTGAAGATAATATTGATATGTCATTTCTTAATGAAATATCAGATGAGGTTTTATCCGATTTTATTCAGCAATGTGATGTTGCTTATGAAAAAGGAAATCCTCTTATTTCAGATTTAATATATGATCAAGTTTTTAACTACCTTTCAGAAAAATACCCGAATTCTGATTTAGTAACCATTGTTCGTCCTGATTATCTTGACGACAATAATCTCGAAAAAGTAAAACATAGTGCGCCGATGCTTTCTACTGAAAAAGCGTACACGAAGAAAGAAATTGATTCTTGGCTTAAGAAGGTTGCTAGTGATGCTTCCGAGATAGGTGTAGATATCAATGATGTTACTTTTTCTATTACACCTAAACTTGATGGTTTGGCTGGTCGTCATGAAAACGGTATTCTTGCCACAAGAGGTGATGGTGTAGAAGGCTTTAATGTAAGTCATGTTTATGATATCGGCGTAAAAACTGTTGGTGGCATTAAAGATGGTAATGGTGAGCTTGTTCTTTCAAAGCGTTATTTTGAAAAAGAGCTTCAAGAACAATTTTCTCATCCTAGAAATGTCATGGTAGGTATTGTTAAATCAGATACCTTAACAGAGGTTTCTCGTAAGACACTAGATGATGGAGCTGCTTACTTTATTCGATATAGTGAATTACCTACCATTACTATGCAATACAGAGAAATTCAAGAACTAAATGACGCTTATCCATTTTTTATTGATGAGCTTATTCTTAAAAATGATTTTGAGTTTCCTATTGATGGCTTTGTTGTTGTTGTTAACAATAAAGAATTATCAGATTACATGGGATATAACAGTCACCACTATCATTCTGTTCTTGCTCTCAAAGAACATGGAGAAGTGAAAAAGGTAAAAGTTGAGAGAATTGTTTTGCAAATAGGTAGAACTGGTAGAATAACTCCTGTTATCGAAATTGAACCTACATTATTGAGTGGAGCTAAAGTAAGTCGTGTTACCGGTCATAATTTATCACTTCTTGAAGCAAGAGGAATTGGTGAAGGAGCTATTATTGAAGTTGTTCGTTCTGGAGAAGTTATTCCTTATGTTGTCGGTGTTGTCGAGTCTGTTGATATCAATATTGAGAAGAAGTGTCCTAGCTGTGGTGGTGAAATCACTCAAGTTTCTGATGCAGTATTTGAATGTTTAAATACGGCAAGCTGTCCTGCACAGCTAATTAATACGATTGTTTACCACTTTAAGACGCTTGATATTAAGAATTTTGGCTACAAAACAGTTGAAAAAATTGTCGATAGTGGAAACGTTCAAAGTCTTTCTGATGTTTATCGTCTTAATAAAGAAGATTATCAAAAAATGGGATTTGGTGAGCGTCAGTCAGAAGTTTTGATTGAATCTATTGATGAAGTTAAGAATAAGGAAGTTGAACCTGCTAAACTACTGGCTTCTTTTGGTGTTCGTGGGCTTGGTAATAGAGCTTCAAAGTCAGTATTAAACTTCTTTGAGCTTCATGAATTTATGATGAGGACACCTAGTGTTGAAGAAATCTCGAATATTGAAAATTTCGGAGAAAAAACAGCACAAGCAATTTATACTGGAATACAGAATGTAAAAAATGACTATATAGAAGTCATTAATCTTGGTATCAAACCTATAGAGAAGAAAGTAAATAAAGACAGCGTAATATATGGTAAAAACATTATCTTTACAGGAACTATGAGTGGAAAAGGCCGTAAAGAAATGGAAAGCGAAGCCGAATCTCTAGGTGCTAATATACAAAAAAGCGTTACTAAGAAAACAGACATTCTTATTCATGGAGATAAAGCAGGTAGTAAGCTACAAAAGGCTGAAAAACTTGGAGTTAAATGCTTAACAGAAGATGAATACAACAACCTAATAGCTTAAGCTAAAAAACCCGCCTTTTGGCGGGTTTTTTATTAAAAATTTCTTTTCATAAAAGATCTTTTCTTCACTATATTAGGTGGAAAGCTTTTTTCGAATTCAGCGACAACATCATATAATGATTGACTTTTAGATAAAAAAGTATAACCATCATTTGCTATATCTCCAGGTACTCCAAAAACTATCTCTGCTAAAAGACCCGCATTTAATGATATAAAAGAAGCATGGTGATAACAAGAACCAGATTTTTTTATACAGTCCTCAAAGTTTTCACTATCAAGAACGACTGCTATCATTGCAGACAATACAAGTTTTACATCACTTGTATCAGCTATTCCTGACATATTGAAGTAATCCCAGTTTCTTAAAGGCACTGGATAACATATTGTCTCACCTATATCTCTGATTAAATCTTTTTTCTGATTTACAGACATTTCATTATTTTTACCGCTTGCATTTTTACTCAATTCGTAATAAAGGAGTGAAAGTTGTATACCGGCTCTAATCATATCTTTATCATTAGATATAGATGAAACTACTCTTTGTGCATTGATAGCAACATCTAATTCATCTTCACATCCTAAAGAACTAAGCATTACACCACTTAATGCAACCATTTTAAATTCGTCAACTAATTTTGCATATATTTCACTAGAATCTTCACTTATTTCCACGATAGGATAACTTTGATATCCACCTTCCATCGCTTCTTCTACATACGTTTTCAACAATTCTGTATATAGTTCTTTAATAACTGTTGGACCACTTATATCTAAATACTTATCTGTATCATCATCAATAGAAATTAAAGCAGTTGCTATAGCCATTATTGCATCTGGGCCTAGTGTTGACTCTCTTAAAAATAAATAAAAGTCATAATGACCATTACTTTCTTCGAAAAAGGGAGAACACGCTATATTGGCTGTTATTCCACCTATCATATTAAACCTCCAAAAAAATTATTATATTGATTTTTAAATATTATATGTTAATATACTAGGATAATTCAAGCTTTTTTAAAAAAAATAGGTGAAATAATGACAAAATCATCAGATAGTATCTCTCGTATGGGAAAATTAATAGAAGATATTGAAGAGAAAGGTTTGTGTTTGAGAGATGATAGGTGGACTCCAACCACTGATATGTTAGCTTTACTTATAAAAAATGCTGAACACTTAGGAATAGAAATAAATAAATCTTATCAAAGTGTAACGCCCGATGATTTAGCTCCAATTTTTAGTAAAATGAATGTGTGGATGGAAGAAATAATAACGCTAAAGCAAAAAAATGATATATTGATTCAAGAAAACTCAAAATTGAAAGAAGATATTGAACAAATGGTTGTTGAAAAGGAGCATTTGTGTGAAGATTTTAGTATTGAACAAACATGTCAACTACCCCGCCCTGAAGGGCGGGGCTTGTGAAAACAAGCCCAGTTGAATAGCTCCCTTTAATTAGGAGACGTTGTAGGAGGAATAGATAGGTGT
>Ga0208063_1000014_pt1 | contig 51735 bp, 47 predicted proteins | sample DeeseametaMP0203_FD_184219 | JGI IMG/M metagenome (GOLD analysis project Ga0208063, IMG submission 184219) | Marine microbial communities from the Deep Atlantic Ocean - MP0203 (SPAdes) | ecosystem: Environmental > Aquatic > Marine > Oceanic | place: South of Cape Verde, Atlantic Ocean... | reverse complement strand
CCGCTCTAGCCCCCTCAACGCCGCTAATATCTCATTATTGTATATTAACCACTCATAGAGGTGGTGCTTTGCTAGATTCCACCAGTAACACCTTTCTTTCATATTAAATATATACTCATATATACTTAATATCTTACTCATGCTGTCGTCACATTTCCTTCCACCCATGAATAAAGGAAAAGGATTAAAACATATCGTATGTATATAGCTCAAGATCTTTTTTAATTATTTTTTTATTGTATATATAGTGTTTATATACTTAAACATTGACAAGTTGTTTCTTTTAGCGTATTATCGTTTTTTGCACATAAATACCAAACAAGAGGAATTAGTGATGAACCAAAAAGAAAAAGCCGATTTAAGAAAAGATATCAGAAAAAGCCTTATTGACGAATTAAATACACTAGCTCAAGTTACTAATAAAAATTATAAAATGAAATTCAATATGCTTTATGATCTTGGGGTGACTGAAGTGGATATGCTTAAGATATTAGATAAAGTTGAAGACAAATTCAATATTGAGTTATCCGAAGAAGATATCTTAGATACTACTGACATGCCTATTTTCGATATTGTATCTCATTACAATGAAAAGATGCTTAAAGAAATTTTAAGAAATAAATAGAACCTATTATGGAAGATGCTGTCTATTTATAAGGAATATATTAATGAGGTTTTATCTATATGGAACAAAATAAAAAAGATTTACACTGGTTTTTGACCAAAACCAGTGCTGGATATATGATAGGTGGAGAAGATGCTGGACAAAGATATATAGAAAGTGTTTTTGATGCTCATGGGATAGATCTTAGAGCATCTTTAGCAAAAGCTACTGGTGGTCCTGAGATACAGTTTAAAACGAAAGTAAAAGCCAATAATGTCGTGTTTCATGCAGGAAAAAAAGATCCAAATTACGGTAAGGTTTATTTTTCAGTAGATCCAGTGCCTCAACAGCAAGGATTTAACTTACCAAACGTTTTTATATCTAGCTTCAACAACTCTATCAATGAAAGTATAACATCTTCTAAAGAGATTATATCTCAGTATAAAGATTATATGACTTATAGAAAAGAAAAACTTGCTTCTATGTCTCAAGAAGATAAAAGAAAATTTTTTACTGAAGAAGAAAATAATTCAGAATATGCAAATGAAGTTGCTAAAAACAGACCATCAAAAGAAGAAATAAGACAAAACTATATTAAAGATATGGAAAAAGCAGCTGCGGAAAATGCAGCGAGAGAAGAAGCGGAAAGAAAAGAAAAAGCTAGCAAAAGCGTATCTATATGGAAAGAAGGTCAGCCTATATCTCAAAAAGATATTGATAACAATCGTTTTAGGAAATCTCCGTATTTTGTAAAAAAAGATATGCCTGTTTATGACATCCTTCCTGTTAAAAGAGGTAGTGAAAACATAGAGATGGAAAGCGGTAGAACATTTACATCTGAATTTGATATGATACCTTTAATAAATATTGAAGGTAAAATGGTTAATTATCAGAAAATAACAACAGCAGATGAAACAAAGAAAATACTTGCATCTGGACTTGAAGCAAAAGGTGTTTTTAATGTCATAGGTGGAAAACTTAGTGAACTTAAAAAAAGCGATGAAATTCATTTTGCTGAAGGCTTATCTAATGCTTATTACGTTAATAAAATCTCAGGTCAGCCTACAATTTTCTCTTTGAATGCAAAAAACTTAGAACTAGTTGTAGCAGAGTTTAGAGAAAAATTCCCTGATAAGAAGTTTGTAATAGCAGCAGATAATGATGCGTATAAGCCATATGCGGGTAATGCTGGCATGTCTTCTGCTATTAATGCAGCTATTGATAATAGTGCTGTTTTAACCTATCCTGAATTTACTGATAGGCAAGAGACTGACTGGGATGATTTCTATAAAGCTTATGGAGAATATGAAGCTAAAAAAGCTTATTTATCAGATAAAAATACATTAGATATGAGAGCATTATCTGATGCACAAAAAAGTCTATATAAAGAAGTTTCAGATATACAATACGCACCTTACAAAGATGTATGGGATAAAACAATGGACTTTGTGTTGCCAAGCGGTTTTCACACTGAACCTTCTGTTTTCAAAAAAAGATATGATATTTTGCAGAAAGTTATTCCTGAATATGCTTTTCATGGACAAGATAAAAAAGATCAAAAACAGTTTTATCCCCTAAGTGGTGTAAATATGCGAGATTTGAAATTTGTCGATGCTTTAAAAATAGATAGTTCTACTATCAAGTCTTTAGATGAAAATAGTAAAAACTTTTTCAAAAATGGAATAATTGATTATATTAGTGAGAACCAAAAAGCATTATCTAATTTAACATTACCTAATAAAATTTATAACGGTTCAAATCTATCAAATACAGAATCTAAAAGAGTATTGACTACAAATGGTTTTTTGCCTAAAGGGCAAAGCTGTGTATTTGTGACAAAAATGGAAGAGTTAAATGAATTTAAAGATAGTTTCTTTGTAGATAACTTATTAGGTGCTTATGATGCAAATAACAAATATAAAGGTAAAATATCTGGAGACATAAGCAATAAAGGAGATGAGAAGAAAAAAGAACTATCAATAAAAGGATATTTTAAGTCTGCGATAGTGTCAGAAAGAGAAGCATCATCTGTTACAGGTGAAGAAAAACTTAAAGATATTATGAAAACAAGAAGAAGCAAAAAAGTTTTAACTGACTTTGTTGTTCAAGAGGTTAAAGTAGGAGGGAGAGTAGTAGACCTTGATAAATTTTATTTTGATGATAGTTCTCTTAAGAAAATTAAAAACAATATTTTCCAAAATAAAGATAGAGAAAGTTTACAATTAAATGTTTCAAAAAACCCAGATGCATGGGGAATCACAAATATTAAGATAGAAGAAGAAATGAAAAATGAGAAAGAAATGAAGTTTAATAAAACAAAAGAAGGTATGTCTCCATAAATAATTGAAAAAAAAATCTTTATGTGTTTAAATGTATAAAAAAGGGAGAGATAATTTATGAAAAAATATATTCTAGCAGGCATAGTAGTCATGTCTACAGCATCAATGAGTATTAATGCTCAGACACCAGAGGAAGACGTTGATTTAATCGAAATAGCACCACAAAATGCACAAATGAGCGTTTTTAATGCTTATTGTTTAGAAGACACAGATGCTTTTAATATTGCTTCCAATTTAGTTTCTGATGGTTGGATATCTTTTGAAGATATTGATTTAATTACTAATCCTCAATATAAAGAGTTATTTACTGAATACAATAAAGCCATACAGTCTTCTGGAGAAGATATAGATATTTACACAAGAGAATTAAGAAGTGGTGTTGTCTTCACTTCAATTCATAATGAGTATAGTGGTTGCTCTATTATGCCACTTAATGATTATACAACTGAAGATATTTTAGGTTACTTAGCAGATAGAAACGTTTCAACTATGAGTATCATGAATAGAAGAGATTCAGGAGCAAATGTTAGTTTTCATCTTTATGGAGATAAAGTGATTTCCGTAACAGAAAGAGAAACTGAAGAAGGAACTTTAAGTCATGTAATGTCAATGCATTTAGATGCAAACATAAGTGAAAGTATGCCAGAAATAACAGAGCAAATAAGAAACAATGGCAACAACTAAGTATTATTTTCATAAAAAAGGTGGCTTTTAAAGCCACCTTTTTTTTGAACTTTAATAAAATATAAGTATCTTATGTAATAAGAAATAAAAAGGAGATTTATATATGGCTAATAAAAGAAGTGATGTTGTGGAACATGATATTCAAGATGATTACATACTTGAAAAAGCACACAGATTTCATACTAAAAGACTTTTAAGTAAAAGGTTTACTGGTTTGGAAAAGAAAATCAAAAATAAGATATATGATCATTATGCCAATACTGAAGAAGGTTTGGCTGTAGGTGACAGTAAAGATCTTGGTATTTTTAAACTTAAAATACAAGAGCAAAGAAGAGATAGTATGTCTGACACAAAAAAACTTTGCTATGATTTAGGATTTAATCCTGAAATGTATAAAGATACGAGAGAGATAAAAGCTATTTCTCCTTCTCATGATAATGGGCTTTTCACTTACATACAATATGAACAACAAAACTCTTATTTAACAAAAGAAGATCCTGATTATAAAGAAATGAATGATGCGATAAAAGAAATATTAAAAAAAGATGAACCGACTAAGGAAGAGTTGGAAAATACTCTAGAGGTTGTGTGGTCTTTTAGAAAAGCGTTAGATGAAGAGATGGAAACAGATAAAGAGTTTTTTAAGAAAGCAATAGATGAATATATGACTAAAGAAGGTGGTTTTGCTCCACAAACAGATACCTTCTTTTTGCACATGAATAATAATGTATCTTATGGAAGTTATGAGACGCACTTATTTAGCCCTAAAAAATTCCTAAATCATTTAATTGATATAGGTGACAATCCAGAACATCCCAAAAGAGATTTTCTGGTAAATAAAGGGTATGAAAAGATGGAAAAGGATATACATGCGTCTACAGCAGATCAGTTATTGAGATTCCATTCTAAAAATGTATCTCCAGAAATAATAAGTGATATTGTTGAAATTAAAAAAAGTGATACACCTGAAAATGCATATGATTTTATATTAAATAATGTAGATAGCCCTGATATTGTTAAAAATATTGAATCTTTTGTAAAAGATAGCAAAAAAGATATGACCGAAAGAGATCCTATTGCTTATTTAGCAGATTCAGTTAAGAAAACATCTTTAATTGTTAAAATTGATCCACCAAGAGGTTTTAAAAGCTTAGCTGCACAGAAAAAAGAAAGTCTACTTGCTAATGCTCATGAAGCCATTGAGGTCGTGGAAACTTATGCTTTAGCTGCTAAAGTCACATCCTTAGAAGATATTTACAAAGAGTATGAAAAATCTGAAATAAGTGGAGAAAGATTTGATGTTCAAAAATTAATCGCTCAGGGTGAGTTTTTGAATTCAAGAGACCCAAATGAAAAAGAAGAGTATAATAAAAAGCCTAAGAAACAACCTATATCACTTTCTTTAGGACAATAAAAAAGAGGGGCATAAGCCCCTCTTTTTAGTTTTCAATTACTTATTCAGCTTTAAACGGTGCCCAGAAACTATTCCATCTAGTACTATTATCTCTCTTTCTTAGTTCTGTTGTTATATCATTTACTTTTTTACCAGCATCTGGATGCCCAAGCTTATCAGCTTTATCAAAATATTTTCTCACTTCTATCAACTTCTCGTCAGACATGTCTAGTCCATCGAACTTTACCATGCCCATGCTATAAACCGCATCTACATGGTTTCTATCAGATGCAAATTCTAACCATTCTAAGCCTTTTTCTTCAGAGTCGCCACCTACCCCTTGGGTATGCAAATAAATCTTGTAAGCTGCATGTGGATTTCCATTAAGAGCAGCTTTATTATACCACTTGATAGCTTCTTCCTCGTTTACAGGAACTTCAAACTTACCCGTTTCAAAGGATCTTGCAATCTGCATTTGTAACCTATCACTTCCTTGTTTACCGTTACTATAAGCTTCATGAACTATTTTGTCATAAGGTAAAGATTCTACGTCAGCAGTATAAACAGTAACGTTGTTGTGTCTGTATTCTTTCTCATTTTCCCAACTAGAATAAGGGGAGGCTACTGATACTCCACTAAAACTTATGGATGCAACAATTGCTAAAGCTAATATACTTTTTTTCATTTAAAAACTCCTTTTTTTAAAATTAACTTATTTATTTTACTATAAATATAAAATTATGTCAAAAAAATGCAAAAACAAAGGCAAGGTAAACACCTTGCCTTTGTTTTAAATATAAAATTATAAAATTAATATTTATTTAAAATCACATTATTTGAGAAGCTACCCCCATACCAAGGCCAACTACTATAAAAGGTTTAGCAAATATAACAACAAATGATCTAAAAAGATTTCCCATAAACGTTATTTTTATACTTTTATTATTTTCTGGTTGAGCATCATCTCCAATATCATTTATATCAAAACCACCCTCTTCAAAAGAATCATCAAGCTCTGGTTCAATAGCTACTTGTCTATCTGTTGTGTATTTTGCTACGGCGTAAGACATGATAGATATAAGCATTAATATGCCAACATAACCAGTAATAATGACAAACTTACTGTCAATAGATGTTCCATTAAATAAAAACATAATAAAACTAACAAAAGAAACTATAACATCGACTGTTGCTGCGAACTGCAAAGCAAACCCATAATTAACTCTTCTATACCAAGTATATTGTATAAGTAATGCACTTAATGTAATGGTAATGAAACCTATTACTGCGATAGCAATGGGCATAACAATAGGAATCATCAGATTACCAGATGATGCATTATATATAGCCTCTATTCTAACGAATAAATTAAATATGGTTGCTATACACAATAAGACCATAGCTCTTTTGAAATTTTTTTTATTTTCAAAAACGTTCATGAAATTAAAAAACTTTAATATTCTATTTTGCATTTTCTTTTCTCCTAGTTTTTAATTAATTATAATATATATAAGCTTAATATACAAATATTAAAATAAAAAATGTATTTTTTGCGCGTATCTTGTTAATAAAAACAATAATTTTGTTAATATATTGATTTTATTGTTTATTATAGAGTATTATAGCTTCACTTTAAAAATAACAAGGAGTTTTGTAATTATGAATACAGATATAAAGAACAAAAGAAGTCTACACGCAGTTGTTGCTGAGAAAGCTGAGTTAAGCAAAAAAGAAGTTGCTACAGTTCTAGATGCATTAGGTGAAGTGGTAGTAGATACTTTAAACTCTGGTGGAGAGATTGTTTTACCCGGTAATGTAAAAGTATTCACACAAGTAAGAGCATCTATTCCAGAAAGACAAAGCAAGCATCCTAGAACAGGCGAGCCCATGAAGATTGCTGAAACACCAGCTAGAAAAGTTGTTAAATCTAAAGCACTTCAGTCTTTAAAGAATAAAGTAGAAACTGATATCTAAAATATTAGAAAACAGCAAATAAAAAAAATAAGAAAAACAAGAAAAAGCTCTCTATTAAAGGGAGCTTTTTCTTGTTTTTCAACTAGTGATATGTTACTATATAGTTTGTATAAAAAATAGGAGGTTCTTTTGGAAATCATAGGGATGCTTATAGATACTCTTTTCAAGAGTGAAGATAATGATTTTGTTATTGCTAAGTTTCAAAAAATTGGCGGCGAAGAAGTCGTTGTTAAAGGTAATATAGGTAGCTTCAAAGAGGATAGTTTATTGACATTAACTGTTGATAAACAATTTTCCTCTTATGGAGAACAGTACAACATCAAAAAAGCATATCCTACAAAGCCTTATAGCACATCTGTATACCCTATGTATTTGAAAGCAAATTTTAAAAATATAGGTGACATTAGATCCCTAAAAATATATAACCATTTTAAAGAATCTATGATAACAGCACTAGATGATGACCCCAGTGCTATAGATAATGTCTCAGGTATTGGGGAACAAGCCAAAAAGTCCATTAAAGATAACTGGAAAAAGGTAAGATTAAAAGAAGGAATTACTCATGAATTCATAGTTACCATGTATGACTTAGGTTTTTCTGTCGCTAAAGTAAATAGAATGATAAAAGTATTTAAGCATATGGAGCCTAAGGAAATATTAAGTAATCCTTATTTATTGATTACATATGGCGACATTCCTTTTAATATTGTAGATAATTTTGCCCTCAAAGTTGGAGTAGATAAGAACTCCCCAGATAGAATGTTGGCTGGTATTGAATATTATTCACTTACCTTGTTAGAGAAAGGTGATTGCTATATGCATTTTGACGTTTTATATAAAAACTTAAGCGAATATCTTACTGATGACTTAGATATATTAATTAAATATTTAGAAATAGCAGAGAAAGATGAAATAATAAAAACATATGATCATGAAAACAATACCATCGTTATGCCAAATATATACGATAAAAAAGAAAATGACATTGTTTTAAAAGTAAAAGATATCCAAAATTCATTTCAAAATAAATATAGTGAAAAAGATATAAACACACTTGTTGAGTCTTTAATAGTAACAGGAATAAAAGAATTCAATACGCTTCAAAAAGAAGCTATCGCGTCTTCAATAACTAATCCTGTATCAATTATAACTGGTGGACCTGGAACTGGTAAAACAACGGTTTTAAGAGGTATTATAAAGCTAAATCAGTCTGTTCAGCATAATGTTAAGATATGTCTGCTAGCTCCGACAGGAAAGGCTGCTAAAAGAATAGAAGAATCCACAGGTGTTCCAGCTAAAACAATACATAGAGAGCTTTACTCTATTTCTGAATCAGATATTTTGGATTATGATTTAATTGTAGTAGATGAATCATCAATGATTGATTTATCTTTGATGCACTGGCTTTTCTCTAGAATAAAAAACAGTTGCAGAGTTGTTTTAATCGGTGACTCAGATCAGCTTGAACCTGTTCAAGAAGGTAAAGTGTTTGAGGACATGATTTTATCTAAAAAAATAAAAACTATTATTCTCAATAAAGGATATAGATATGAGAGAGGTTTGATTCATGACAATGCTTATAATGTAAATAATAATCAAAGTCTAAAGTTACCTGAAGCGGGAGATAAAGATTCGGATTTTTATTTTATGTCTTTTACTAGGAATGATAGTTTTTTTGAAAATAAAGTATCAGATTTCATAGTAAATCTTTATTTTAAGCACTTAAAAGAGCGAAAAGGCATAGATCCTATAAAAGATGTTCAAATTTTAGTTCCTATGAAAAAAGGAACATTAGGTGTTTTTGAGTTAAATAGAAAGATACAAGATACAATAAATCCATTTACATCAAAACTAAATGAAATCCAATATGGCGACAAGCTTTTTAGGAAAAACGATAAAATAATTCAAATTGAAAACAATTATAATAAAGGCGTTTATAACGGTGATATTGGTTATGTAACAAAAATAAAAGATAAAAAAATAACTATAAAATTTCAAGATATTGTAGCTGAATATGAAATGAAAGAATTAGACCAAATACAATTGGCTTATGTAATAACCATTCATAAATCTCAAGGAAGTGAGTTTCCATATGTTATTATACCTATGGTTAATAGTTATTATAATATGCTAACTAAGAAAATTTTATATACAGGCATTACAAGAGGGAAAATTATGGTAATGTTAGTTGGCGAAGAAAGCTCAATTAATGTAGCTATTGCAGATAAAAACAGAAAAGAAAGAAAAACAATACTTAAAATAAAATTAGCAGGAACATTGAGTTAAAAGGGAGTTGACATGGATTTCAGTAATAAAGACGTTATACATATATCACATATTGATTCAGATGGGTATTCATCACAATATTTGACAAGTTTTGTGTTTAAAAATATTGAATATTTCAATATAAATTATAATGATAATATAGAGAAAACAATTCATATTTCTAAAAAAATAGATAAAAAGCCTATTCTTATATTAAGTGATATATCTATGTCTACATACACTATGAAGTCTTTTCTATCAAATGTGGGAGATATATTTGAACACATATTTTATATTGATCATCACCAAGATGAAGTGGATATAAAAAATGATAAGCTAACTATTCTACATAATAAAGAGAAATCCTCTACTGAAATAGTTTTCAAAAACTTTGTTGAAAACAATAAAAGCATCAGTATTAGTAAAAAAGAGAAACTCAAAATATTATCTGAGTTAATTACTGTTTATGATTTAAATAAAATCCACCACGAAGATTTTTATAAATCGACAGTGATAAATGACTCATGTATGGCCGAGTGGTGTAATCCATTCGATTACTATGATAGAAGAAATCTAAAATATAGATTCTTAGAAATAGAAGAGTCGATAGACAATCTATTAAAAGAGGAAAGCTTTATAACATTAACAGAAAGCCTAGATAACAAAAGAATTAAATATTTAAGAGAAAACTTAGTTAATGTAAATGGAATCCATGATATTTACGATGGACTTTCTTTAGCTAATCCTATATATTCAGTTCCAGTTAACCATATGCTTTTTGTCGAATATATTAAGGCTGATGAGACTTTTTTAAAAATATCAGGCAATATCAAACAAAAGTATTTACTAAACTTACTTGATAATGTAGATATTCATTCAAAATTTAGAAGACAACAGTTTCTTGAACTTTATAAAGAAGAGTTTGAGAAAAACCTAAATTTCTTAAGAGTTTTGCAAAAAATGAATGTTTTAGAAGTAAAACATGAAAAAGGCATTGTTATTTTAAATAAAGAGAAACAAATGTTATTTCACTCTATTGCTCCTGTTATTCTTAAAAACAGAGAAATTAAAGTTCTATGCAATATCCTTGATAACAACAGAATTTCCATAAGAACATGTTATGACATAGAAGCTAATATATTAGCAAGAGATGTTTTCAATGGAGGCGGTCATAGATACGAAGCCGGTGGAGAATATCAAGGAAATATTATAGACGTTAAAGAACAAATTCAAAAATATATACTGAGGGGATATAAATGAAAAATAAAAAAATCAATAAATATTTATGTGTTTTTTACATGGTTATATCAACGAATGTATTAGCTCTTGAAAGAAGTGAAAATGCCATTTCTAATATAGGTTTTTCAGAACCTAAAGAGATTATAAACATAACATCAAGAATCAATGGATATTTGAAAGAATGGAACTTCAATAAAGGAGATAGTATTAATATTGATGATTTAATTCTTACAATAGAAGATGATAAAAGTAATCCATCAATAAATGCTATACAAAGACAGATAGATGCTGTTGAAAAAGATCTTGCATCAAAAGAAAGATTGCTTACCAATAACTACGCATCAGAATTAGATGTACTAGATGCAAAAAGCTCTCTCGAAACACTCAAGGATTCTTTAGATAGAGCAATGTATTTATATGAAAATAAAACAATCACATCACCGATAAATGGTGTTTTGAGAGCAAAAGAAATAGAAGAAGGGGAAAGTGTATCTTCAGGTACTATATTAGGTCAAATATATAATCCAAAATCAGTTGATATTTACTCTAATATATACGATTTCGATAGGTTTTGTGAAAACTGCAAAGCCATTATTACATATGATGGTAAAGATTATGGTCCTTATGAAATAGATTATAAAATCAAAAATCTAGAACTTGGGTTTGATATGACAAAAGTAGGGGTGTTACTTGAAGACTCACCTATTCCATATGGTGTAACACTTGATTTCAAAATTATAAATGGAAAGGAATTATAATGGTCAAAAAAATTCTTGGTTTAAGCAAGCTAATGGTGTTGATAGCAATATCTATCATATTATTTGGTGTATATTCTGCTATTTACATACCCAAAGAGTCAACACCCGATGTCCAACTACCAACAGTATCTGTCGTAGTGACTAATAGAGGCATGTCTCCTGTTGATATAGAGACGCTTATTACTAGACCTATAGAAAGAGAAGTTCTTAAATTAAATGGAATTGATGAGATGATATCAAGATCTTTTGAAGGGCGTTCTTTTGTTAGGATATCTTTCGAAAGCAATATTGACATCAATGAAGCTATTGATGAGGTAAAAGATAAGGTTGATGTTGCTCAGGTTGATTTTCCTAGTAACGCAGATGAACCTGTTGTATCAGAAACAAATGTTGCTCTTTTTCCTATTATATCAATAGGCTTCACATCTTCCGAACTTGAGTCTCGGGAATTGATTGAGCTTACTCGCAATGTTAAAGATGATCTTGAGTCATTAAATGGTGTTTTTGAAGTGGAAATGTTGGGGGATGTCGATGATATAATTTCTGTAAATGTGCCTATTCAAAACTTCTACTCATTTAATATCTCACCTAGTGATATTGCTTCTTCGATTCAAGAAAATAATGTTTCATTACCCAGTGGCAGTGTGGATACTCAGCTTTCAACACAGTCTTTTAGTTCTCCGGGGCTTTTTAAAAACATAGATGATATGAAAGAAGTGCCTGCTTTCTCTTCTGATAAGGCATCAGTTAAGCTCGGAAGCTTCGCGGAAATAAAAAGAGACACAAGGGACAAAACATCATCATCCTACATCAATAACAATAACTCTATTACGCTTGAAGTTTCTAAGAATATTGGATACTCATCTTTAGATGTAGTCAGAGAAGTAAAAGATTATATAAGCAATATAGATAATGACGATGTTACTATATATTATATGGAAGATAGCTCAGAAGACGTAAGGAATATGTTAACTAGCTTATCAAACACTGTGTTACTCACAATGATTGTTGTTTTCTTTGTTATTTTCTTATTTATGGGGCTAAAAAGTGCAATCTCTCTCTCTTTGACTATACCAATGAGTTTCTTGATGACATTTATTGTTCTTTTCCTTTTAGGGTATACAGTCAATAATGTTGCTTTATTTGGCCTAATACTCGTAACAGGTATGTTAGTAGATTCGGCAATTGTCGTTTCAGAATATGCAGATAAAATGAAACAAGAAGGAATAAAGACAAAACAAGCTTATATTCAATCATCTATTAGAATGTCTAAGCCGATAATTATATCAGTGTTAACAACGGTTTTTGCTTTCTTACCTGTGATGTTTTGGCCTGGAACAACAGGTGATTTTATGATGTATATTCCATTAACAGTAATTATCACGTTATTAAGCTCTCTTTTTGTTAGTCTTTTTATACTACCAACAATTGCTGGTATTTTCTCCTTTAGAAGTAAACAAAAAACGGAAGAAGGAAAAAGTTTTATATTAAAATATTATAAAAAAATAGTAATTAAATGCCTCAGAAATCCATTGAAAATAATTATACTCTCTTTGCTCATCGTTAGCAGTATGTTTGGATATTACTACTATAATAATGTCGGCATGAGCTTTTTCCCTTCAGGTGACTCTGATTTTATTAGTGTTAATATCTATAAAGAAGGTAATCATTCGTTAGCATCTATGGAAAAAGATATGACGTTAGTGAGTGATATTTTATTAGAAGCAAATGGGGTTGATATCAACTCTGCAAGAGTCAGAGAATCTAGTTACTCAGACTCTATTGGGCAAATTCAACTACAGTTAAAAGATTGGAAGGAAAGACCAGAATCAAAAGAAATACAAGATGAAATTAGAGTTCTTCTTGATAAGGAACTTCCTGATTACTTAACTTATGAAATATCACAAAGAAGTCGTGGACCTAGTTCTTCTGACGGTTTACGCCTAGAAGCTTCTTCTAGTAACATATATGAATTAAATCAGTTTGCGACAAATGTGATGATTGAACTAGAGAAAGCTGAATTAGGTTTAGTTTCAATAAATACTGAAAGAAAAAACAGTGATAAAGAGATTCAAGTAAAAATAAATGATGAAAAAGCAAGACTTTTTGGCATCAATAAAACAGAAATTGCATCTTTTATTTCTTTAATGACAAATGGGGTTCGAGCAGGAACAGTCACACTAGAGGATATGAATGATTCCGTCGATATTCTTGTTTTTGTTCCTAAAAACGAAAGGACAATAGAAAACCTTTTGAATATGAATATATTAGGGGACAAAGGTTGGATTCCTGTTAAAGCAATAACAGATATTAAAAAGGAAGATAAAACATCTGTTATTAGGAGAACAGATGGGAAGAGAACACTTGTTATAACCGCAGATACGGAAGAAGATGTTAATATCTTTAATATAATAGAAGAAATTAATTCTATAATTGAAAAAGAAGAAAAAGAGTTTAGTAGTGTAGATGCAAAAATAAGAGGACAAGTAGAGGATGCGGATGAAACAAGTCATTTCATGATAATTGCCTTTTTGACATCAATATTCTTGATGCTGTCTGCACTACTTTATCAGTTTAACTCTTATATCAAGTCTCTACTTGTGTTTGTAGCTGTGGCATTTTCAACAATAGGTGTTTTCTTCATTGTCTCTATTCTGGGGCAAGAATTTAGTGTAGTTTTTAGTGGACTTGCTATACTTTCACTAGCAGGTATTAGCATAAACCATAATATCATATTAATTGATGAATTTTTATATTTAAAAGAAAAAGGATATAATAGTAAACTAGCAGCATTATTTTCAGCAACATCTAGGTTTAAACCAATTATGTTAACTGTAATGACAACCTCTATAGGTTTATCTCCTATGATATTTGAGATCTCTATTGATTTCATGAAGCTGGAAGTGCTTTTGGGAGATCCTGCTATGGCTACTTGGTCACAAATGGCTTCTAATATATCAGGAGGGTTGTTTATATCAGCGATAATATCACTTTTATTGACGCCAACAATTCTTTCTTATATGAAAGAATAATAAAAATAAATATTTAAATCCCCTCGTATCTATTAATTTGCGAGAATTAAACATGCTTCACTTCGTGAGGGTGTTTACTGATTTTCTTTTTTATGTTATTATTTTATTGTTTTTTTTCAATAGAAGAAGAAAAAATTTGATTATTCTTTATTTTTATTGTATGATCATATATAATGTTATTAAATAAAAAAGTAAAAAGCATGGAGTGCTCAATATGAAAAAGAAAACACTAACAATAATACCTATACTATTATATTCTGGTTTCTCATCAGCCTCTCTTTATATACATCAAGAATCTGAAAGCAATAAAGAGGTTTCATCTAATTTTAATGTTATTTACGATGAGAAGCCACTAAGCAAGACCAGAAGCATTGAATCTAAAAAAGAAAAACTTGTAGCAAAAGGTAAAGAGTCTTTTATTAAGGACACTAAGCCAGTAGTTAAAAACAAAACAACAAAAGAAGAATTTAATGAAACGGATGTAGACAATATACCTAAATATTCTGAGATCACACACAATACTCCCTCCGATATAGTTCCATATACTAAAACTATTTATGCAAAAATGGATAAAGGTAATCTTTCTAATTCAATGAGAAAACATCTTGAATCACTAGGCTGGGAATTGAGGTGGTCTTCTGGTTCCGATAGAAAAGTAACTGTTCCATTTATTATAGAGCATAAAGATGTTATCGGTTTTGCAGAAGAAATATCTAAATTGTATGATATATTTATTGATGTATATCCGCAAAATAAAACAGTTAATGTTTCACAGTAAAAGGAGTTAAAAATGTTTAACGATAAAACAAAGTATAGTTCAGGATTAACCTTAATAGCCTTATCTACCCCTATTTTATTAGCTGGGTGCGCTACAACTGCAACACCAGAAAAGTTAGATGAATCAAGATCTAAGTTAATAAATGAAAATGGTGTGGATTTACCTAGACAGGATAAAGTTAAAGTTCATAGCCAGCCTTATGTTGACTCAACACCTATTGCATATAGAAAGGGTAGTGAAAATCTAGTGGATGTTTCATCTAATGGATCACAGTTATCTGATGCACTACAAGGCCCTTCAAGCGCTCTTGGATATTCTATCTCCTTTACTTCTGGAACTGATCATCAAGCACCTGTTTTTGTACACTTAAATGATGTTGGAGCTTTAGATGCTATCAATAAAATAGCAGAATCTGTTGGGTATGTAGCTGTTGTCGATGAACATGCTAATAATATCACTATTACCGATAAAGCAACTTGGGTCTTGAGAGTTCCTCCCTCACTATTTGATATCAATAATACAAACTTTAGTGTTGGCATAAATTCTAGAGAGTCTAAAGGAAGTGAAGTTGTTAGCGGTAGCCAAGGAAGTTCAAGCTCAGCCTTCAACATAAATGGAGAGTTAACATCTGATGATAGAGGTGTTTTTGAGGAAAATATAAAAAGAATGCTAGCAGTTGACGCTGATGACGCAAGAGCCACTTTTTCTTGGACTACTGGTACAATTAGTATAGAAGGTGATGTTTTTACTTTAAATAGAGTTAAAAAGTATATTGATGAAATGGTAAGACATTCATTGACTCAAGTAGAAGTAAAAACAACTATTGCACAAGTTAGGCTAAGTGATGAACAAAGCTATGGCATAAACTGGAACAACTTATTAAGTAGCGCTTCCATTGAAGCTACCATATCAGGTGGTGCAAATAATATAGCTAATCCAGCTTTCTCTGCCACAACGACTAAACAGAGCGTTGAGGCTATCGTTAATGCTGTGTCTGAAAACAATAATATATCAATATTATCATCTCCTAGCATCCTTACTAAGAACAATAGACCAGCTACTATATTTAATGGTTCTAAAATTCCTTATTTACCTAAAATAGAGTTGAGCACAGAGAGAGGTGTTACAGCGACTGGTGCAGAGGCTGCTTATACCGCAGAAGGGTTGAGCTTAAGTGTAATACCATCTGCCTTAGATAATAATACTGTTTCATTAAAGTTAATCCCCTCTTTAACTGATTTAGGTGAATTTAGAGTTTTTGAGTTCCAAAATAATGAAGATGGTGCAAGACTAGAAGTTCCTGAAATATTTCAAAGACAATTATATATTGATGTTACTGCACAAAGTGGTGAAACAATTATATTAGGTGGAACAAGAACATCTAGTAAAGACAGAGCAAGAAATGGAGTTCCAGGGGTTGTGAATAGCACAAATGTTATAAGCAAATTATTCGGTGGTGTCCAAAATAGTGACCAAGAAGAAGAGCTAGTAGTTTTAGTTCGTGCTAATATAATTCCAGCACCACAGTTCAACAGCTTAGTCTCACAATCACTTTAATTTTATTGTTGATGGTTTTTTTGCCATCAACAATAAATAGTATAGAGAGAGGAATATATGGATATAATAAATAAAAAGAAAAAAGAAAGTTCAAAAAAAGATGCTTATTTCTTAGTAGATTATGACACTGAGAGTGGTAGTAATATTAAACTATATTTTCATGTTGGAAATAATAATGGAGATTTCGTTGAGAGCATCGATGAAGTTGATATTCCTAATAATAGAAAAGTATATAGAGTGTCAGATAAAGATGCTGTTGTTTTGTTTACAAAACAACATGCTAAAAGAACGAGTAAGAAAAAAGCTTACATGAAAGCTATTGGTGGACAGCCTGCTGTAGTAAAGGGACTTAGAAGTGATGAGGTTTATATTACAAATAATAAATCAACACGATTAGACAACATAAAAAACAGAGTATCTCCATTTAATATATTGGTTGATAAATATCTCAAAGACAAAAAACTACTTGGAAGAACGGGGCATCAGACCGTTGTATCTGTTGTTTTGCGTGGTGATAACAATGTTGTTTTATCTTGGTTAAAAAGTCCTATAGGTGAATATGTAAAAGATGCCTATACTGTTTTAATATTTGATGAGTTAGATGACGAGGATGAGCTTAAATCATCTGTTTTTGAGTCTTTTAAATCTAAAACGAATATAACACTTAATGAAAATGATGATAATATTCGTTATGAAATCATCACTGAATTAGAATTATTAGATTATACAAGCGATAGTAAGGCAGATCTTTATCCTATTGAGGAAGAGTTTTTTAAAATAAGAAAAGACTTAGTTAGTGCTGTTATAATAGGTGCAAGTATAATAGGCTCAGGTGCAACATTTATCTACTCAGAAACTCTTCATAAACAAGAAAGGCAACTTCTTAAAGAATATAGAACTTTGCAAAACTCTAAACCAGATGTGGATAAATTTAGAAAAGATAAAATAAGAAATCATGTTTCATTTTTTATAGAAAATAGAAATATTAACTTCCAAGATGCCTTATCAGCATCTGAGGAACTTTGGATAGAAAACTCTAGAATAGATTTAATATCTGAAAGGAGTGGAACTAGTATAAGATTATTTTCTGTAGAATCTGATAGCTATATTCCAGAGATATTCGTTGATAAACTTCACTCACTAGAGGCTCCTGAAGGTTATAAAAAAGAAGACATCATTGCTCATGATAACTATACAGCTTTTGAAGTAGCTTACAAAAAATAAGGTGATTTTATGGAAAACAAAAAAGAAAAAATAAAATTAAGTAAAAATAGAATATTCCAGATATCACTAGTAATTAGTGGACTATTAGTTGCTTTTACTTTTTACAATACTAATAATATACAAAGTAATATAACTTCAATCTCATCTTATGAAACTAGAATAGATAGAGAAAAAAGGGAAATAGAAGATGCTAAAATAGAAATAAAAGAAATAGAAAAGGAATTTGAAAATGCAGAAGTATCTCCCCCTCTAGAGATGGATGGTAGGATTCCCTTAATTGTTAGAGATATAAAAAGACTGATGGCCTCGCATAACATAAATGCTAACTTAAATCCTGCAAATAAAACAGGTCGTGGAGTTGCTAGTTTTAATTTAGACTCGGAGACAGGATTGAAAACTATTACTTTCAATACAGAGATAACTTATGAGAGATATTCGGATGTTAAAAAAGCTTTAGTTAAATTAAGAGATTCATTTCCTTTAACTATTGATAAGTTGATTTTTAATAGTACTGGTTCTGTTGTAACATTTACATTATACGGAAATTAAAATAAAAGGGGTTTTATTAATGAATTCTAAAAAAATATCTTTTGGTAAAAAGAAACAAAACAAAGAAGAAGTAATAGATACAGTCGATAGTGGAAGTAAAATATTCACCAAAAATAAAGATGAAAATAAAGATGAAAATAAGAAAAGCACAACTAAAAATCATAAGCTTATAAAAGCTTTTCGTGAACTAGATGTTAGCGAAATACATATTAATACTATACTAGAACACCAAGCGGTTTCAGGGCTTCCACTTGTGGATGTCATAAGAGAGCTTGGTTTCCCTGAAAGTGAAACAGTAGCAGAGGCTATGGCTCATGCAAACAAGAAAGAATATATTGACCCACTATCTGTTGATGGCTTATCTAGAGAGGATTTTCCTGATTTTGAAAGATTAACTCTACTATCTAGTAGAAGAATGGTGCCACTATCTTATGATGAGGGAACGGATACAGTAAAGATAGGTATATCTGAAGACTCACAAATCAATCAGGTTAATACTAATTATTTAGAATTCAAAAAACACAATATTGATGTGGTTTTTGCCTCTCAGGAAACAATTGAAAATACTTATTTGAAAGTTTTCTCTAAAACAAAAGAAGAGGCAGAAGCTAAGTTGAAAGAGATGATTGAAGAGGGGGAGTCTAACCCTAGAATTCATAGTGAGTTTCTTAATTTAGTTATTAAACATGCTTGTTTTAGTGGTGTATCAGATATACACTTTATTCCACTTAAAAGCACTGGTATGATAAAATTTAGGGTAGACGGAGACTTAGAGCAGTTTTGTGCTATAAAAGCTAGTGATTATGAGCGTATTATCCAGTTAATAAGAGTTAATGGTAAAGTTAATGATGCTGTTCAAACAACTGTTGAGGCGTCTTATACTCCCCCTGAAGAAATGAAAGAAGTAGCTGATAGATATAGATTTCGTGTGCAAATAAGTAGGACTGTTCGTGGTGAAGCATCTGTATTTAGGATATTAGATAGTAGAAATAATGCTGCTAGTATAGAAGCTATAGGTTTTGATGAAGAAACCAAAGATGACTTGATTGATTTAACAGAAAAAAGTGCAGGATTGATACTAATTACAGGACCTACTGGTTCCGGTAAGACCACAACACTATATTCTCTTCTTAAAAGAATAGATCCAATGAGGATAGCTATACATACAGTAGAAAACCCTGTTGAATATCAATTTGGTGCATGGAACCAGCACGAAATTAGAGGTGGATCTGCTAATGATGGCATGACTGAAGGGGAAAAATGGGCTGTTTTCTTTAAAGGCTTACTAAGGAATGATATTGATGTTGCCCTTTTAGGTGAGGTTAGGGATAAATCAACGGCTGATGCTGCGCTACAGTTGTCAAACACTGGTCACTTAGTGTGGACCACTCTTCATACAAACTCAGCAAGTAGGGCAATAACAAGATTAGTAGAAATGAATGTGAATATGTCAGCTTACGCTGATGTTGGTTTAGCAATTCTTGCACAAAGGCTATTAAAAAAGCTTTGTGGTTATTGTAAAGAAGAAGGCGATAGAGAAGAATCTGATAAAAGTTTAGTTGAAATTGTTGAAACAATACAAGATTCTGCAAATAAAATGACAGATTCTGAATTAGAAAGATGGAAAATTCTTTTTGATAAAGATAAAAAAGGCTTACAGGAAATAACAAAAGATGAAGTTTTTGAAAAGATAAAAATCTTTAAAGCCAAAGGATGTATTCATTGTGGTTATTCTGGATATAAAGGACGTAAAGCAGTTTATGAGTTATTGAAAATCAATAAAAATATCAGGAGGCTAATTGTCCAAAATGCTACGGGTGATGAAATAATGGAAACTATTCCTATGACCAAAAGGATGTGGGGGGTCGGTGTAACTCATATTATATATGGAGATACGACCTTAAATGAATTGAGAAGAAGGGTTAATAAGGAAGAATAATATGGATAAAGTATATAAATATACGGGTGTAAACCAAACAGATGGTGAGTTCTTTGAAAGATACCTAATCGCTCCTAGTATGGATGATGCATACAACCTATTAAATCAAATGGGGACTGATTTCTTTGAAGTTAAGCTTGATCCTAAAAACACAATTTCTTTATCAAAAAATCTTCCATTAAAAGACCTAGCAAGATTTTATGATACTATAGGTAAAAGACTAGAAAAGGGTGGGCAGTTAGTTTCTGGTCTAGAATCTGCAATGGAATTTATAAAAGATTTAAGATTAAAAACATATATATCAATGTTACTTCAATCTGTATCTGAGGGTAGGAAACTAGGGGAAAGCATGTTAATGGCAGGTTTTCCAGATAGGCACGCTAAATCTATTGCAGCAATGGAAGAATCAGGTCAAGTTCCTGAAACCTTAAAATCTCTAGCAGAGGAATGTAAAAGAGAACATAATCTAAACTCAAGTATTAAAGGTTTAATGAGAATGCCAAAAGCCTTTGGTGTAATTGTTGGTATTATGTTCTACGGAGCTTTTGGTTTTATGTCTCCTATGATGCTTGGACAATTAGAAGATATAGTTGGCTATGATAACATGCCTCCTTACGCTCAAACATATTTTGATTTTGTTAGTATGTTTAGTGATAACTTAATTATTTCTAGTATCATTTACTTTGGTATTATAATTGGTTTTATTGTTTTTGCCAAATCAAGTGTTGCAAAGAAAATAGCTAATAAAATACCTATTGTTAATAATATCTCTGAAAGGGGGGATTATGCTAGTTTATGGTTAAGATATGGACTGATGTTCTCTTCTGCTATGAACCTTCAGGAAGCTTCTGTTCTTGTTGCTGAATCAGCTAAGAGAGATGACTCTAAAGAAGCTTTTTACAATTTAGAAAGTTATCTATCTAGTGGTTATAGTATTGGTAGAGCAGTAGAAATGTCTGCCTTTCCACATTACATAGTGAATGCTGTAAAGTCGGGAGAGAGTAGTGATGGTATAGGTGATGCTATGAAATCACTTTCTATTGAGCTTTTTGAGGATGTTGATATGCTTATAAGTCAAATGACAGATACTGTAAGAACAGCTATGATGCTAGTAATGACAGTTGTGGTTGTTGTTTTCTTCCTATTAACATATTATCCTTTATTATCTACAATGATGTCTCAACTTTAATAAAAAAAAGTTTAAAAAAAATAAAAAATGTGTTAGAATGTATTTGTTAAAATAAACAAGGAGGTTTTAAATGAGAAAGTTTACAGGTAGTAATTATAAAAATCTAAGACAGCAAGGTTTTACGCTATTAGAGCTAGTAATCGTATTGGCTTTGATATCTGTTTTAGCTGGATTGAGTATTTTCGCTTATGATGGTAGTAGAGGACAAGGTATAGCGCTTTATTCTACTCTTACTCAATATGGTGATGCACTTAAAAGGATGAGGGTTGACACTCAGTGTTATCCAACAAATACAGCTGCTTTGTTTGATAGAAGACAAGCTGGCACTTCATACTGTGGTTCAGATTTACGGCAAAACTGGAAGGGTCCTTATACTCAGGCAGCGCAAAATGGTGATAATCAGGCTGGGCAAATAGATTTAATGCAGTATACTCCAACCTCATACTTAAGTTTACCTGATAGATCTGGTGCCGGCTTTGGTGTTGGTGACATAAATGATTCTGGTAACAGATTCCAGTGGTCAGTTGTTGCGAACAATATACCTGCTGACATTGTTAACGTTGTTATGGAAGAGTGTAATAATGGATATGAGACTGATGCTCTTACAACATTTAAAAGAGGTCAATGCTTTATAATTGATGGAGAAGCTCCCTCTGGTGCTGCAGTTCCTAGTTTCAATTATGATTTCATAGATGATGGACAAATTAGATCAGTCGGTTATATCTTTGATGAAAGAGCTTAATAAAATATAATTACTGTTTTTATAAAAACTCCCCTATTTAATTATTGATAGGGGAGTTTTTTTATGTTATTATTAAAATAGAAAAATACGGAGATAAAATATGTCATATGCTAATAAACAAAAAGGATTTGCTTTAATAGTTGTCGTTTTTATGATAATGTCAATAATCCTTTCTTTAGTTTCTTTTTTATATATGAAAAGCTCAGAATCTTATAGTGATTTATATGATAGTGAAAGTTCTAGAGTTAATTTAATGACTCGGGTAAATGAAGAAATAACTTCTTTTTATATATCTCACAGTAATGATTTCTTAGAAGATAGTTTACCTGCTTATCTTACTGATGAGTATATAGCATCAAATTTAGAAATACCATCAAGGTCATCTGCTTTTTTACAAGTTAGAGTTTCTGATATAAAAGAAAACGATTTAATCAGATGGAGAAATATATATGCTTGGATTCCATTATCAGATGGAATGGATGAGAGTAATTTTGATCCCTCTGCTGATTTTGAAAATGCATTCACACCAAGTGACGGTGTTCGTTGGACAAGTTATTCTGGTGTTGTTCATGAAACAAAACGCCTAGAAAGCTCTATTAAACAATTGAATGATATAGGTCGAAATATACAACTAATGGGGCTTGGCAATGTTAATGACGATTTTTTTAGGAACGCAAGTATAAATTACTTTGCAAATTGTGAAGAATCTCCTGACCCTTCCCCTACTGCAACAGCACCTCTACCTAGACCAGGTTATGCTAGTAATTATCCTTCTATTAGTTGCGCGCCTGCTGGTGGTGCGGCTGAATTATCATCCCTTAATGCTGAAAGTGCGCTAGGTATACCATCTCAAAAGATGAAAAATAACTGGGAAAACCCTATAATGATAGCTAACCACTCAAATGATGATCCTACAGGTAACTATGTAACAACACATATTACTTTAAATGGAGAAATGATAGAATATAATAGTGTGAATGTGCCATTTTCTTTTGTTCTATTCTCAGAAACATCAAAAGCAAATACATACATACATACTGTAGTTACTCAGATATTATAATAGTATAATGAAAAAAGGAGAAAAATAAATGAATTTAAGTCAAAAAATATATAAAATGTCTATAGATAAAACGATAGATGGATGGAGTGATATACATATACAAGAAGGTGAGACATTAGCTTTTAGAAATAAAAGTGGTTCTATATCCCAAGAGGAAGTTTTATCAGATAAAAGTAATATAATAACTAGCGATGACATAGAAGAATTAGTGTCTCCATCTTTTCAAGATGATTATGAAAGCTTTTCTCTAAAAAAGATGATGAGAGAGAAAAATGGAGATGTTGACTTTGCATTAGCTATACAAGAAGCACCTAATGAAAAAGAAAAAAGATTCCGCTGTAATCTTCACTTTTTTAGAGGTAGAAGGATAGGCTTAATTATGCGTAAAATAAATGATGGGGCTCCTAACATAGAACTTTTAGGGCTACCAAAGCTTGCTAGAACATTCTCAAGTAAAAGCGCAGGGCTTATATTGGTAACAGGCCCTACAGGTTCTGGTAAATCGACAACATTAGCGTCTATTATTGAAGAAATCAATAAAGATAGAGATGAACATATAGTGACGGTAGAAGATCCAATTGAATATGTTTTTGAACCAAAGAAATGTAGAGTAACGCAAAGAGAAGTTGGTAAAGGAAAAGACTCAGGAAGCTTCTCAAGTGCCTTAAGAGCAGCTTTAAGGCAAGATCCTGATATTATACTAGTTGGCGAGATAAGGGACTCTGAAACAGCTAATATGGCTCTTGAGGCTTCTCAAACAGGTCACTTAGTTCTAGGAACATTGCACACAAAAGATTCCGTAAGCACAATTAACCGATTTGTTCAAATGTTTGCCTCTGGAGATAGAGGAAGAGTTAGAGATGTACTTGCTGATTCTTTAATAGGTGTTGTATCGCAAATACTTGTTCCTAAAGTAGGTGGCGGAAAAGTATTAGCTTGTGAAGTTATGGGGGTTACGCCTGCTATTAGAGCTTGTATAAGAGATGAAGAAAAACAAGCTGAAATTGTTCACTACATAGAAACAGGACAGAAAGAAACAGGAATGATTAGATTGAACGACTACCTATTAGATCTAGTCGTCAGCAATATGATCAGCTCTGATAACGCAATCAATTACTGTGTTGATGTCAAAAACATGGAGAAAAAGTTAAATAGCAAAGGCTTTAATTACACTACAGAAAGTGAAGTGGAAAAAAAGAAAAGTGTTACTCAAAAAGCTAGAAGTCTAGATGATAAAAGTAATACAGAAGATAAAATCAAATCACGAACCAAAAAAAAAGTTTCTGAAGAGTCTAGCTCATTAAATAAGAAAACAGGTGGTTTAGGTAAGCTTTTTAAATAAAAAAGGATCATGTATGAAAAACAAAGAGAAAGGATTCACTTTAATTGAGTTAGTAGTGGTTTTAGCGCTTTTATCTACCTTTATTGGTGTTTTATATGTATCAGTATCAGGCTTGACAGATGATATATCTAGGCAAAGAAATGAAGTTTACCCACAGAACTTAGCATTATCAATAAGAGATTACTACTTAGAAAACTCTTATGATATAGATATAATGGATGGTGCTATTTTAAATGATGGTGGTGATGTTGATATAACTAATATGAGTTTATCTTTAGATGTAGAAGATTCATTATTAAGTATATATGACTCGCTACCTTATGCTAATTTAGCAGTTACTGATGGCTATAATCAACCTATGTTAATTCTTGTTTCTGAGTTATTAGAGCATGATTATGAAGGAACACTAATACCTTATAGGGTGTTCGCTGTTGTTTCGTCTTTTAATCAGGATATAATGGGAGTAGGGGATTTTCAAACAACAATGGATGTTACAACAGGTAACGTTCAAGCTTTCGAAGAAGAAAGCGTAGTCGTCATGAATACGTTAGCTGAGCAAATTGAGCGTTTTAGAAAGAGTAAAGAAAGGGTTAGTGATGTATCTAGAGCTTATTCACAATATTATTGGTCAAGGCATAATCTAGGGGTTAGAGACACTTCAGTAGATTACTTTGCAGATGGGGCAGGAAATCCAAGCTGGGATAACAAACCAGGATTTAAAGTAGCAAAAAGCTGTAATGTAGGTAGTCCTAGTTCTATTAATGGCTATAATACACCTGGGGTATCAACTTTTGACACCAATTTAGTTACATATTTAGGACTCGGCTCTGATGCAGCATTAACTCCTTGGGATACTCCATTATATATGATGAACTGTGGAACTATAAACAATGTCTATATCGGTGGCTCAACAACAACATTATCTCCTAGAAATCCAGACAACGTTAGTGGACAACCTTATAATGCTATAATAGGATTCACAATGTCAAATGGGCAAAGCTATATCGAAGTGATATCTTCTACATTTTAAAGGAAAAGAGGTTTATATGAAAAGAAATATAATAAAACAAAAAGGTTTCACTTTATTAGAAATATTAGTGGCTATATCGCTATTACTTATCTTAATTACTATTACACAACCTGTTGTTAGTAGGATGGTTGATTTTAGAGCTAACATAGTAACTGAAACAAGGCTCCAGTCTATAGGCAAGTCTGTAGAAAAATGGTATGAAGAAAATGCTTGGGAGTTTGGCTCAATAACAACACAAGCAATACCATTACCTAATGGTGGTTCTATTACAAATAATAGTGGAACAGTTGGTGAAGGATGGGAAAGGCTTTCTAATACATACTCTGGAACAAGCCAGAATTTACTTAATGGATACAATCATGCTTATAGAACCTTTGTAAGTGAGCCATTGGAGAAAAACTATAAAGGAGTAACGATACCTTATCATATCATTGTTATCGCAACGTCAAGAAATGCTTCGGGAACTTCTATTGATAATAGATTACTTACAGAAGTAACCTCAATTTTTGATCAAACAACAGGTACGATTGAAATTGAAAACAATGAAAGTGTTTATGTTATAAATGGTTTTAATATACAAAAGGAATACCTTAACAACAGTATCGAAAGATTAGACCAAATAGCTAAAAGCTATGAAAGCTTTTACCAAAGAAGGTATTTAACTAAAGGAAGAGATCCTTCGCTTGATTATTTTGCTAATGGGAGTAATGCCTCAGATCCAGTTAGGTGGGATATTACATCACCTGTTACTTCAACATGTGGAAATAGTGGAGACACTATACAAGGTCATTTTCAATTAGGTTGGGATATTACCACCATGAATTTGTTGCCACCAATAGGTGTTTCTTCTGAAGCTGCTAAAAGTTTATGGGGACAAAACTTTAGAGTATTAAATTGTGGTTCTACAAATGTCTTAATACAAGGTATAACAAGAACATTAGAAGCAAGAACACCTAATTCAGTAGCAGGGAATAACATGGCTCCCTATACTGCAATATTAGGGTTACACTTACCTAATGGTGAAACTTTTACAAAAACAATCACATCTAAATTTTAAAAATCACTTCACTTTTTTTAAAATTTAAAGTATAATATTATTTAAAATAAATAAAAAGGAGATTATTTATGTCAACGACTAGAAAAAAAATATGTCTAGCTATAGGGATAGCATCGATTGCAATAGCCAGTCAGGCTTCTGCTCAAAGTGATTCGGAATATATAACCGAAGGACAGGATATCAATATAACAAATGATAGTGAGGTAAACCCCTTCTTAAATCTATCCTCTAAAATTGAAAATATAACTTTGCAAAATAAAGAAAAAGAAAATAAATTGAACCTTATTGATACAGAAATAGAATTGCAAAGAAGAAATTTTCAACAAGAACTACTCCCTTATCAGATGGAGATTCAAAGATTACAACTACAAAAAGAGCTTGATAATATTCAAAATGAAATAAATAATGCTAGACAGCAAAGAGATAATTCTAATAATAAAGTACCGAATATTACTCTAGAAGATATTCGTGATAGAATTGATACAGTTGCTGCTGATATGTTAGAAAAACAACAAAAACAAATAGAAGAATTAAAAGAAGAAAAGAAACAGATAATAGAAAGAAAGAATACTTTTGATTTAAAACTTATATCTGAAAGCTCAAGTGGTGTCTTTGCTGTTGTAGCCAATAAAGACGGAGAAGATTTTAATGTTGCTTTAAATGACACTATCAATGGATGGGTTATAGAAGGTATAGATAAAGAAAGAGAAAAAGTTGTTTTAAGAAAAAATAAAGAATTAGAAGTTTTATCCTTTGATAATAATGTATCTTTAATAGATACTTCTAATATGAATAATACAGTGGTTAGTTCTGGAAGCGGAGGTGATAAACTCCCTGAAAACGAAGAAGAATTTTCAGAGTATTCTTGGAATCCTGAAAACATTCCAAGTAATTGATTCTTATTTTATTTAAATTAAAAAGGAGCACTTGTTGCTCCTTTTTTAATTTAAACATAAATAAAAAAGATGTGATATAATGTTTTAAAACAAAATTTTAAGGAGAAAAAAATGCTAAAAAATATATCAATTTTAGGGTTAGTTTTTTCATCTATCATTCCACTTACTGTAGCAAATGCTTCATATGCACCTAATACTAGACAATCTAGTGACTATTTGTTTATAAAAGATAATGGGAATACGATTTCAGCGTATGAAAAAACAGGTACATCTGGCTTTACTGGTGTCTCTGATATAGGCAATTTAAATCGACCAATTTCAACATCAAAACTCAGAACGACAAGTTCAAGAGTTAATTGTCCTGATCCTTACAACTCATATAAAAATGCAACACAGGATATATTTCCTAGTAAAGAATGGGCTCAAAGATGGTATGGTAACTGTATTTTATCTGACTATATAGAAATAGAAAGAGATATGGCTCATGCACTAAAAGAAACAGGAGCAAGAAGAGCTATATATCAATACAATAAAAAAGTAAAAGTAAGAAAAGATGGCACTCCAGTTGAGGAAGAGTTGATTTATACTATCATATTAGATAAAAATACTCCACCTGGGCAAGGTAATAAAAGTGGTTTCAGTTTTGTTCAAGATTTAACAGAAACATACTCTAATTTATATGTAAAGTATGTTAATCCATCAGCAACAAAACTAGTAGATCAGTTAATATCTGGAGTTGGCGCACACTTATTTGAAACCAACAATCCACCAGGATGGGCTGGAAATGGTATAGTTCATGTATATAAAATGGATGGCCTTTCACCTGAAGACTCTAATTTAGAGTTAATTGATGCAGTATCAAGTCCTTACTTTGAAACCGAGGTTATTATTAGAAAAGGTAAGCTTTCAGATGATGCTGTTTCTGGTTTAGATTATGACCCTAGTGGTGTTATGTCTGTTTTAAAATTTGCAGGAAACAAAATGTCAGAAACAGATTCAGACTTTATGATAGTTGACTATGGAAACCCACTTGATTTACAAGATTATATGTTGCCTGATGAAACTTATAAATACAACCTTTTCATAGATATGGAAAGGGATAATTTCGCGGCAGATAGAACATATGATAGAGATCAATGCACAAATAATCCTGTTGTGTATAAACAGTATCAAGAAATAGATTTTGCCTTAGAGCATACAAGAGAAAGATATTTTGTAAAAGATCCATTAACTCTTTCTGATTTAACCCCATCTAAGCTTATTAACCTAGATAAGGCATTAGATACTAAACTTTATAACTTGCAAAATGCAGAGCAAGAAGATGTTATTAAAAACATTACAAAAAGCTACTCTAGAAACACGCCACCTTCTACTTTTTCAAATCAGGTAGTTGACTTTTTAGGTAATAGTAATGAGTACTTTTCATTAGATTGCAACGATCCTAATAGCGATAGTTGCTATGAAGTTAATGGTTTGTTTAAAAATAATATCTACTATAATTCACTAGGGACATATATGGATATTAGTAGATTGAACTTTGAATACAAAATTAGAAAAAGTAGAAAGAAGTATACAGGGCAATCTTGTGACGAGGATGAAGATGGCAACAAAATAAATTGCAAACCTACATATAAAACAGTTTATTATTGGGGTGGCCCTGGTTCATATCCTGATGATTTAAGTACAACATATAACAGTTGTCCTTTAAATATAAGAAACAGAAATGAAAAAACAGGTGAGTATCCTAAGCCAAAGTTCTGTGGACAATCTAATATACAATGTCAGTCATAAAATAATTTTATACTCAAGGAGGATATATGAAACAACAAATATTAAGGAAAAGTGTGCTTGCAGCAACTATTTCTGCAATGGGAGTATCTCCTGTTATTTATGCTTATGAGCAAAGTCCTACAGCAGCACCGATTGTTGGAGATAATAATTTCTACGGTGGAGATAGTTCTCTTATAGAACCAATTTCAATACCTGAAATAAGTGGACAAGTCTTTCCAAGACGAACACAAGTTAATCAAGCGGTTGATGTTAAACATATACAGCAAAATATGACACAATCAAGTAACATGAACAGAAACATCATAGACCAAGGAGATATAGAAAACCTATTTGATAGTGGCGTTGCAAAATTCAACGATGCTAAAGACTTAATTACTCTTTCTCTTGGGGCAGATGTTGCTACTGCAAACGTAGAATTCATAGAAATGACACAAAAACAACCTATGGTTTTTGCTTCATTTGATCCAACTAACTCAATAGGCACTATAGTTATGGTTAGTAGTCATAGAAACTCTGATGGATCTGCTGAGCTATACTACAACTACATTAGTCCAAATTATTTTGAACCTAAGAGTGCAGGAGGTAACTTAAGTCAACAAGAATATAACTCGATGATGGGGCAAATAGGTCAAAACCCTGCACAAGACAATAAGCCTACTGATGGCTCTGCAAAATATCAACATACTTTTGCCAGTGTTACAGAAATGGGGGTATTAACATTTGCTGGACTTATAATGCAACAAGAGGGAGCGACTTTAGGTTTTTATACAAGATATGACCCTAGTGTAAGAAACTGGGAAACAAAATCAGGAAATATGTTTAAAAAGACAATAACATATCATGTTGAAGCAAGCTTAACCCCTGATTGGAAAGTTTTGTTACCTAAAGGTAGTGGTAGTTCTGATACAAATCTTGTAGGTGGTTCACAGCCATTTTTCTCTTTACCTGATGGGACACTCGTTAGCTCAGGTATACAAGTAATAGATGCAGAAAATTATGCTTCATCATTGGATTTAGGGAAGTTCGTTATTAGATATGATAATAAAAAAGAATCATCATTTACTGGTCTAGCAATGGCTGCATTTGCTTTTGCTATCACTGCCTTAACATTTGGTGCTGGTGCCTTTTTAGGTGTATCTGCATTAACATCAGTAGGGCCATTAACCGCTGGAGCAATAGCTGGTGGCGTAGTTGGTGGTGCTAGTTTAATGAGTGGGACATTAACAGATCCTGTGTCAAGTGGTTTTATAAATATAACAGCAGTAACAGACGAAAAATCTTTTGATTCTTATGGTGATTTTGGTGAAAAATGGAAAAATACAGTTAGGGACAAGATTGCACTAGGCCCACTCAACTCAGATAGAAATTATGATACTGGAAAGACTGCTGGTGATATAGACCCTGTTGCGGTGCATCAAAGAGAAACAGTTGGTAGATGGGATAACTTAGTTGATCCTGAGTTTGAAGAAGCACAAGCAACTGGAAAAATTAATGGGTTAACACCTGTTGATACAGACACTATGTTTGATAACAAATATGATAATCCAGATTTTGGTAAAAAATATAATTACTCTTATCCAAATTATGGTGGTGGTGGTTAAAACTAAAATCGAAACCATAAAAAACCCGCCTTAAATGGCGGGTTTTCCTTATTTGACAACAAATTCCAAATACTCTTTAACTTCTGAAAATGTTTTTTCAACGATATTATAATCCACTTTAGAAAAAGGAATTACTTTTTTAAGGAAACCAAAATATTCCTTATGAAACTCCCTAATAATATTTAAATAAACATTTAATTCAACATCAAATTCTTCTTCTGGATTTCCTGCATCTTCTGATTGCTCTGAAATATAATCAGAAAGTTCATCACTTAATTTAAATGACTCTACTCCTTTACTGGATATAAAAGATATCAAAGGATAATCTTTATAAGTGTAGTAAATTTCTAACTTAGTAATTTCTAAATCATATCCTTTAAGCATAGATAAAATATTTTCATCATCACTTACTATTTTACTAAAAGATATTTTTTTACCACCGTTTTTACCTTCACCTTTCTCTCCAATGGATAAGAGCAACTCATTAGGAAACTCACCATTACTTTCCCTCAATATCTTGGTTGAAGCCATAGGAAAGTCATTTGAAAAACCGTCAATTATATCGGTTGCATTATTTTGTAATACTCTAAGAAGTAATTCATTCGCTCTATCTAATATTTTACTAGATGTAGTATTTAATAAAAGATTACCATAATTATCAAAAGCTATATTGACAGAAGAGAAAATAGAAGGAGCCGTCTTAGCTTTTTCTGCAAAAATGTTCTCTTTAATTTCTTCTTTTTCTTCTTTAGTTACTTTCCTAACTTCTCTTTTCTGAATTTCACTAACAATCTCATGAACTTCATAGTTAACTTCAGAGGAAGATATGCTCTTTTCTTCTATTTGTATTGTTAATATTATCCAGTCACCAACAGCATAACTATATGCTTCTTCCGATGTGCTATCTAAAGGGTGTTTGAATCCCATTGATAATAACTGGTTTTCTTTACATCTCTTAAAGGGATATTTTGAAACAAGTTCCTCAACTGTACTTTGTTTTAATGGACTATTTAACATTAATTTAAAATAAGACGCTTTCTTAAATAAAGATATGGGGTTCATATACTCTCCTTTTGTATTTGGAATGTTTTATATAATACATATTAACTATATTTTTGTCAACAACTAAAAAGTGAACTATTCATGTTTTAGTAACTCTTAATATGTATATAAAAGTAATTTAAAATATGAATAGACTTACTTCAGCATATGTGAGATAATAGAGAAAATAAAAAATGGATTTAATTAGGAGGTAATCATGGAAGAGACAGAAATCCCCGGTGTTGCATCGGATGGTGTTTCTAGTGATATATTTGGTACACCGTCTGGAGCGGCATGGGATGCTGCTAAACTAATATTCGGTGACTGGCTAGAGCTTGTTTTCAATGATGTAGGAAGTGGGTCAGCAACTATAATGACACACGTTGCAGGGTATGTAAACTTCCTTGCATATGTCTTGATCACAGTTATTATGTCATATGTGTTAATTGCCTCTGTTATAAAAACAGCATCAGAGGGTAAAGTCATGGGTAACGGATGGTCAACTGTTTGGCTTCCTTTAAGAACTTTCTTGGCTTGTTTTTTAATATTCCCTGTCGGTATAGGGCAAGCATCTACTATATCTTTTATTCAGGTCGCAGTAGCTTGGTTAGGTATGGTTGGTAGCAACGCTGCTGATAGGGTTGCAGGTTTTGTGGTAGAAAACTTAACAAAGAAAGCTTTCCGAGTAAGTACACAGGTTCAAGGTTATAAAGTTATTTCTGATATGACAAAAATGGGGTTTTGTGCTTCAGGATTTAATATTGGATTAGGTGATTCATATGATAAACCTAATGGACCTGATGGATTATATGGAAGAATAGCTAATGTAGGAACTTCTGGTGGTGCTACTCCAGGTGCTGAATATAGGCTTCAAAACATACCTATTACAACTTCATTAAAAAATAGAAACGTAGTTTATGTTGGTCATGATGGTCGCTGTGGTGAGCTAATAAGACCTAGAATGGAGCTAAATGGAGAATATAATAATGACTTTTCTGGTGATGCATTTGAAATAATATTAAATTATCAAAATAGAGTATATGAGGAAGTTGTTCAGCAAATGTCTGGTTACAATTATCAATCTTATATGTCTGTTTTATCTGGTTCTAATTCAGATGCAGATAATGCAAGTGATTTAACAGAAAATGCCTCACTTGCGGCGGCTAGTTTTCTTAACTTAATTGAAGAATATGAAGATGAAATGTCTCAATTGTTTGTTAACGCAACATCAGGTGGTGAAAATAATAATTTTATTGATCATGAAGTTACATCAGATGGTGATTTTATTGTGCGAATTAATGAGTCAGAATATTCAGATTTAGGATGGGCTTATTTAGGTGCATATTATACTTTACTAAGTAAAGCTATTGGTGAAGTGGCTGAAGTTGCTAAGTCCGTGGCTGACATTTCCTCTTTCGATTCTCCAGATGGATGTAAGTATGCAACTCAAGATGCTTGGTATAGTGTTCTAAATCCTGCGAACTGGTTTGGTGGTGACGACGAAGATGAAAAGTGTCTTTATGATGAAGAATTCACTAAGAACGAAATTGTGATAGAGCAAGCAAGTATTATCATTGGTAATGATTTTGGAGGTGGTAATGAGATTAATAAATTATCGTCAGCTTGCACAGATAGAAAAAACTGTTCTCCAGATTTAGTTGAAAAATCTTTCGCATCAGCGATTGGTAAGCCTTTCTTTGAATACCAAGATCATTTTGGTGGAACTTCAGAAGGTGGTGCCAACTCTATGGCTAGGAATTTCATTAGTATTCTAGGATGGGGAAATAGTGAAATAATGGGTATTGATAACGTTACCGATGGAGATGGTAGTGCAGCTATAGCGCCAGGAGCTTTATATATATCAGATCCTATTACTTTCACAAGCCGTCTTGGTCACAATATTGTATATGCTGTAGCAGGTGCTAGAGCAACACTAGGTTACTTAGAGGGTATAGCTGAATCAGGTAAAAACGTAAGAACTTGGGGTGTCGCTCCAGTTGCAGCATTCTTTGGTGGCGTATTAGCCTTCTTAATTGACTTCTTGAAAGTAATAGTCGCACTAATTTATCCACAGGCGGCAGCTATGGCTTACTTCTTGCCTCTATTACCTTCTCTAATATGGGCAATGGCATTCTTAAGCTGGCTTCTAATGTATGCTGAAGCTATATTCAATGCGCCACTAGCCGTAACATTGATGGCAACCCCAGAAGGTGAAGGTATAGCTGGTTCTCGTATGGAAAGGAAGATAGCAATGTTGGCAGCACTTATATTGAAACCAACATTCTTGATAGTCGGATTACTGTTAAGTATGATGATACTATCTATAGGGTTTGTATTCTTGAATCAGGTATTCTGGATGGCCGCGGCAAGTGTAACTTGGAGATTTGATCCAATAGCTGTCGTTGCATTGATATCAATATGGTTTACAATCATTACTGTATTCATGCATAATACGTTTAAGATTATACCCACATTTGCTGATAACTCTCTAGAGTGGTTCTTAGGTGGTATAGCTAGAACATTTGGTAATGACCTAGATAATGCTACTTCTGACCAATTCTCTAACTCCTTCAAAGGAACTGAAGAAATGAGCACAGGAGCAGGTAAATCAGTCGGCATATTCGGTAGAAGCATGAAGAATGACTCATCAGCAGCTTCTGAGGATAAGAAAGGAGCTATAGGTGCATCGAATAATAACGCCGGTAAAGGCACCTGATAATAAAATATAATTCGTTAGATAATAAAAAAGCCTGCTATTTAGCAGGCTTTTTTATTGTTCTTTAGTTGTTAATTGTTTTATATAATGTTAATATATAAAAAAATAAAATCATAAGGTGTTTCATGTCAGATAAAAAAGAAAAAAACAACACAGAGAAAACAAGAAGTGGTTTTTTCATGAGGCAAATTAAAGTTTATCGTAGATATTTTATGTATAAGCCATCTACTAATAAGATAATAGGTAAAAAAATAACTCCAAAAGATCTTAAAGAACTTTTCACCACTTATACAACACTACAAGAACCAAGAAAGAGTTTTAAGAGGGCTATGGAGGTGGAGGGTGTTGTGGAGTCTGACTTAGTTAAAGCTCATTCAAGATATACTTACATTCAAATAGGTATAATTATTGCTTTTTTTATTCCTTTATATCATTTTTTTAAAGTTGTTGATCATGAGTTATCAGGCGGTGACTTCACATTAGGCTTTTTGCCTTCCGTATTTCCACCTATTGTATCAATATTTTTCTTGATGTTTTTTTATGTCTACTTTTCTTGGATTCAATGGAGAATTAGAAATAAATGTCTAGCTACTCATCGTCGTTTCATGAAAATTATTTTCAAATACCCGAGTGAATTGTTTCCAATGCAAGAATATGAAGATACGATGGAGAATAAATATGGAGAAGATTGGGAAAATAAAAAAAAGAATGAAAAACAAAAGGAAACCTAATGTCATCTACCCCGCCCTAAAGAACGGAGTCTTACGCGCAAAGGCGATGAAGTGTAAAACAATATTAATATTATCTTCTTTATTGTTATTAAATGGGTGTTCAACATCTTCTGTAAATCTTGATAAAGAACCTTTATCAAGATATGGAAACATAGATAGCTATGCAGTGTTTGGGAAGAAATATTACACAATAAATACTAGTAAAGGATATAGTGAAATAGGTGATGCTAGTTGGTACGGGAAAAAATTCCATGGAAGGTTGACATCAAATAGAGAATCATATGATATGTATGGAATAAGCTCCGCGCATAAAACATTACCATTACCTTCTTATGTAAAAGCAACGAATTTAAAAAACAAAAGAGAGTTAGTAGTGAGAGTTAATGATAGAGGGCCTTTTCATGGAAATAGAATAATAGATCTTTCTTATGGTGCAACTAAAAAACTAGATATGATAGAAGATGGTGCTACTAAAGTGAAAGTGGAATCTATTCCACCTTATCAATATAAAAAATAAACAAAAAACAATAGAGGTAAAATATGGATATAAGCGTTGCAATATATAGTTATCTTTCAGATATGGGATTTGCCCAGTTTATAGTTCTTGCTGTTTTTGTAGGGACATTCATAGGTAGTTTTTCTAATGTTGTAATACATAGACTACCTATAATGATGGAAAGAGAGTGGAAAGAAGCCTGTGAAATGGAAATGGGAATAGAAGCAAAAGAAAAAGAAAAAGAAACATATAACTTATCAACTCCAAGATCTGCTTGCCCTAAATGTAATAAAAAGATAGCTTGGTTCGATAATATTCCAGTTTTAAGTTGGTTATTTTTAAAAGGTAAGTGTAGACATTGTAAAACAAGAATTTCTTATGTATACCCCTTAATAGAGCTTTTTGCAGGACTAGTATCTGGACTCTTCGCTTATATATTATGGCCCTCCCCTATGGCAATTGTAATACCATTACTTATTATCACAGCAATGATATTACTTTTTATTGATTTAAAACACATGCTTCTTCCTGATGTTATTACTATCAGTATGCTTTGGGCTGGTTTGATTTTGTCTGTAATTGGAATCAATCCACTAACACCATCTGAATCTATAATGGGTGCCTTCTTTGGTTATGGTTTTTTATGGACAGTATCTAGAGTAGTATATTACTGGAAAGGAGTAGAAGGATTAGGTTTTGGGGATATTAAATACATCTCAGCAATAGGTGCTTGGGTAGGAACTCCTACTCTACTTTATATGATAACAGCAATATGCACTTTAGCCATTGTTATGTTTGGTGTTATATGGTTGGTTGATAAGATTGTCGGTAAAGATAACACTATATATAATGAATACAAAGAAATAGAGGAAGCAACAAAAAAAGACTTAGGAATGGATGATGAATTCAAATACAAAAGAATTATGCCGTTAGGCCCATCAATATCTATTGTTTTTATAGCATGGTTAATGATTCAATATATGATATAAAGAAAAAGCAAAAGAAAAAGTATATAAAATAGCTTGCAATATTGCAAGCTATTTTTGTTTTAATAATTAAAATGTAAATAAATAAGAGAAAAAGCTTGACATATAGTTTTTCATGTGGTATATATATAGACATAAATAAATTATTCCTAAATAAGGAGATTAAAAATGAGCGATTTTAGAAAGTTTACTGCGATAGAAAGCATACTAATGAAGGTTTATATATTTCTAACGGAAAGAAAAGTTGTAATGCCTACATTCTTGTTTGCATTTTCACCTATATTCTTTTTTTACTTTGGGGTTTTTGATGGAGAATTTTTGATTCCTAATACTACTGACGTTTTTTATAGTGTCAACATGTTGGGTGTTCATATTGTGCTATTTCATTTTATAGGTTTATATACTGTTCGATTAACTCAAGAGTCTATTACCAATATTCTTGATTTCATGCACAAAAAATTAGCCTATGAAAACTATAAAACTATAGTAGAGCGTCATGGCAAAGAGGCTTTGCGTTATACTCAGTAAAGAATAGTAAACTTTTAAAAGGTGTCGAGAGGCACCTTTTTTTATTGAACTATTTAAAAAGAATTAGTGTCCTAGAAGATAGGAAAATAAAAAGGAGAGAATTATGTCAGCAACTACATTGATGCCAAAAGAATATATTGCATTTGATACAGAAACGACTGGGCTTGATCATACAGGTCAAATTATACAGATAGGTATGATAAGGTTAAATAAAGATTTACAAGAAACAGAAAGAACAGAAATGTATTGTATGCTAAACCCACTCAATATACCTGCCGTAGGAGCCTTTAAAACTCACCAAATCCCCCTTAGTAAGATAATGGAAGAGGGAATGTTCGAACCTGAGTTTGCAAGGGCTGTAAATGATACTTTTCTTAAAAATCCAGATACATGTGTATTAGGATACAACTCAATTAAATTTGATGACAATAGAACAAGAGAACTCTTTTATAGAAATATGGTTGATCCCTACCAAAGAGAATACATGAGTGGTAATAGCCGTTATGATGTTTTGAAACTAACAAGAGCCTTAAAAGTTTTTAAACCCGATGCTATTGAATGGCCGTATAGGGAAGATGGTGAGCCATCTATGAAACTTGAAGATATTGCTCCATTAAATAACATAATCCAAGAAAATGCTCACGATGCTATATCAGATGTTGAAGCGACTATCGGACTAATGGCTCTAATTAAAGAGAAAGAGCCAGCTTTTTTTGATTATACGATGAAACTACGAGATAAAGCGTTTGTTTCTTCTGTTACTTACAATAAACCATTTTTGATGGTTGGCGATGGCCCTAGTAGAGATAATATGTATACAGGTGTTCTTTTACCCGTAGCATCTCATCCACAAAACAAGAACTCTACTATATGCATAAATGTAGCAGATATAAAACCCGGTGAACTTAATAATACTGTCGATAAAATATTATCTATACCACCAGAAGAGTTGGAAAACTATATTTACACAAGAGATAAAGAGAAGAAACTACCTATTATGGAAGTGAAAGCTAATCAACTACCTTTTGTATTCACTCCAGCACTATTGAAGGATGAAGGCGTTCAAGAAAGAACTAATATAAATTATAATGACGCTATGCAAAATGTTAAAGAATTGTCTAACCACAGTGCTTTTGCTGACATAAGTAAGCATATTTTTGAAGCGTATAAAAGAGATATGCCTTTTCCTGATGATGTTTATGGTCATATATATAAAGGTTTTGTTAGTAATATGGACAAGAAAACTATATCAAGACTGTCTACTGACAATTATGGTGATTGGGAGCATATAGGTGCTAATGTTAGCGATGAAAGAGTGCCACAGCTAATAGAAAGAGCCGTTGGTAATATTGATATGGAATTGTTAAGTGAAGAAGGGAAAACTTCTTTTGAATCGTTAATGAAAGATAGATATAATGATTTATCTGGAAAATACGGTGAGACTTTACCTAAGTTTTGGTATGAGGCAAGTGAAGTAAAAAGCTCAAAAGAAGAAACTAAGGAAGTTAAAGCTATTATAAAGGAACTAGAGGAACATGTTGATTATTATGCCTCTAAGTATGCGCCTGAATTACTTGCTAATAAAAAAGAACATGTTAAGGAATATGGTGCCAGTATAGAAAAAGAAATGATAGAACAAGAAAAAGATAAAAAAGCGAAACCAGAAAATTCACCTAAACCTTAATCTAAAATATAAAAAAGCCAGCTAAAAAGCTGGCTTTTTTTAATCCAAGAAGATTAAAGCTTCATGCTTAATGCTCTACTAGAGATACTATCTGCTGTAGGAATACCTACTGCATCTTTTAACTCTTTCTTATGCTTAGAATTAACATTTGACCATTCAGATTCACTAAATACTAAACTTTTGTTATCAACTACCATTCTGTGATCAGGGATTTTATTAACCTCATCAGGAATACCCATTGGAAGCTGTAAATCTTCATTAAGTCTTTCTCTTAAATCTGATACAACATCCTCAATATTAAACCCTTCTTTTTTTAGCTCTTTACTATTGAAAACAATAGATGCTTGAGCAGGGCAGGGATCTGCTTGTCCTGCTTTAACAACCGTTGATATATCATCATGATATAAGTTAAGTCTAATTAATGGTTTATTAAACTTATCTTCGGAATATTTATTAACTTCCTCGTTAATCTGAGTGATTGTGTCAACAGCTCTTTCATCACTGACATAGTTCATATCAAATTTACCTAGCGGAATCTCCTTATCATAGTAAATACTATCACTAGTAACACTATCAATTACACCCTCCATATGACGCTCTTTTGCTTTCAAAATCTTATCATTAGAGTTCTCTAACATATCTTTTGCTTCAGAAATTACTGAACTATCAACTTCTCCACCAACATCTCGTCCTTGAACATGTGGCTTAATATAGTCAGTACCAGATATAAGATCTGAATATTGATTATATTCATCCTTAAAGAAGGATTTTATTTCATCAACATCATTGCTAGGTGGATTAGTGAAATATCCAGTTTTTATCTTCTTTTCTAGCTCTTCTAATCTTATCTGAGTCTCTACCTCTTGGTAATAACTAGTATCTTCGCTCATAAAAATCTCCTTTATTACATTAGTTATTTGCTTACCTTCTTTGATAGCAATATGTTTTTTAAGTTCCAAAATAATCTCCTTTATGTTAGTATAAAGATAATAAACTAACAATAGAAAAAGGAAGAAAAATGGATGATCTCTTAAAACTGAAAAAAGACCTTACAGAGTATGCAAATAAATATCAAGAGTTTTTAAATATTGTAAAATCTTTAAATCAACATAAATTGAGATTAGCAAGAAAAATAGATATGATGGAGAAGAAGGGCATGGATACTTCAAGTGATATCCATCAAAAACAAGCTTATGAGACCACAGTGGAAACATATGGTGTATTGCGAGATATCATAACAGAATCGTCTAAATCTCTTATTTTTATTGATGAATTCATTGATAGAATTCAAAACGAAGAGACAATTGTAAAAGAAGAATTTACTGCATTAAACAGTTGCATGGAATTAATAGAAAAAACCAGAAACTTTGATAAATTAATGGAAAAAATATGAGATCTATAATTGAGCAAGTAATTCAAGGCTTGAATAAAGAAGAAAAAGAAATTTTCAATAAAATATTAAACGATAAGACATTAATACCTAATAAAGATTATATCTTTAATGGTTTTAATATACCAAGAAATGAAATCAAGTATATTATATTTGGTGAATCTCCCTATCCTAGAATAGAGTCAGCTACTGGACATGCTTTCATTGATGGCAAAGTTAAAGAGATATGGGGAGAAGAAGGGTTAAGTAAAGAAGTTAATAGAGCTACTAGCCTAAGAAACTTATTTAAAACAGCATTAGTTGCAGATAACTTTATATCACCAGATAACGCAACAAAAGAGAACATAAAGCACATCAAGACAGAAGGCTTTGTAAACACCATGAGTGAGCTACAACACAATCTCAATAACAATGGCGTGGCTTTACTTAATTCGTGTCTATCACTAAGAGAAGGGAAAGTCCAAAGAGAAGATGTTAATTTTTGGTCAGTTTTACTAGATAGATTTTTGCTTAAACTTATGTCAGAAAATAAATCGATTACATTAGTATTGTGGGGAAACATATCTAAAAGAATAAAAAATATGGAAAGCTTTAAATACTATGATTATATTGAATCAGAACATCCATATAACAAAAGCTTTATTGAAAACAAAAAGATGCAACATTTCTTGAAAGAAATAAATTTTTTATATAAATAGAACAAAATAAAAGATATACGGTCATATGTTTATAAGATAAAAATAATAAAAGGACTTATTATGATAAACAATTCAAGAAAAAGTATATTAAGTGAAGAATATTCTTTTGATGATAAAATTAAAGAAGTATGTAAAGAAAATCCTTTTAAGCCAGCGTCTAATGCAGGTTCTTTTTACATATCAAATACAGATAATGGATTACATATTTTCATAGGTAAAGAAAGTGAATCTAATTTTAATGCTACTATTACAAATAAAGATGGAGTAACAGTTAACATTAATAATGAGATGGTTTCTCCTATGGATGAAAATTCTGAACAAGAAAATGTGGACATTGAAGATATCAAAAAAGAGGGTTTCGGTTTTTTCAATAAAGCTAAAGAAACATTCGGCCACATAAAAACGGCTATTGATAAAGTAAATGATGCCACTGATGGTTTAAGAACAGCATATAAAAAGACTACTAAAGCTATGACTAAGATGTTTGTAGCCGTAGCTATTGTTTCTTCAGTGGCTCAAATTGGAAATGTTGCTTCTATTGCACACAGTAATGACTACTCATGGCAACCGACTATGACAGAACTGAATGATTACTATGCTCCTATATATGAAGATTTTGATAAAAACAAAGATATATACTCTATTTGCCAGCAAGATAAAAGTTTATGTTTAACGTCAGGTGCATTAGTCGCTGTGGCTGCTACAAAAAGTATTGCTCTAGCAGGAACTGGTGCGGCATTAATGGTTGCTGGAGATATATCCGAAGATAAAACTAGATTAACTACTTTCCTTCAATCAGTAGAAAAGGCTACAGGGTATGCATTAACAAAAGAAACGAGTGAGAATAATAAACTAGAGAGAGAAAGTGAAAACTCATTAAATAGCACTCAAGAAACATTACATAAAATGGAGTCAGGAAGGTCTGGAAGTAACTCACCAACCGATGAAAGCCTTCTAGAAAGGACTACTGTTAGTGATAGAACAAGGGATACATCAGAAATTTCTATGAATTCTAATAGAATAAGTAAAAGAGACCATAATAGGGGCCAGTCACTAAATATGTAAAGCCTCGTTAAGTGGCTTTATTCTATGAAATCTTTATTTATATTTTTTACTCTTTCTATTATATCTAATGTAAAAGCTTGTGTGTTATTTATAAGATCGTTAATATCATAATTAACGATATATAAGTTATAAGAAAGAAAACCACTAAATAAGAGAGTAAATATAGCTAAGAAAATAAACTTTTTCGTTAGACCTGAAACTTCATCAATTTTATTTTTCTCTTTCTTTAATCTTCTTTTAGCCCTAAAAACAGATAACTTAAAAAACTCACGTTTATTGTTTATTCTTTTATCTGAATAATACTTATGCATCGCTCGCTCTAAAGCATAACAGTCTTTTGTATCTGTATAGTATTCAATTTTAAAAGGAGTAGGAACTCCAGTAGCTCGATTAAGTTCTTTTATCCTTTCGATAACATGTCTTTCAGTAAGACCTATTTTAATACCCTTAATAGAAGGGTTAGATAATATGTAAACATAACCAAAACGGTTACTTTTTCCTTCTTTATTGTTTTTTCTCATCGACATTTTATACCTTTAATAAGTATTTAAGCTGTTACAAGTGTAATGAGTTAACTATATCATCTTTTGTTGTTTTGTCAACAACAGCTTTTTTGTCGGAAAAGTCTATTCTTTCATATAAATTATCATTTGAGTAGAAAACATTTTTAAGCTCCATGATTCGTTTAATATCATGAACTCCTTCTGATTCATCTTTTATTTTCCCTAAATGAATAAGCTCTTTAGCTTCTTTCTCTTTTCTGTCTTTTTCAAATTCTGTATGTTTATAAACAAACATTTGATTATGATTCATAATATCAGTTGATATAAATGTTCTTGCAAGAAACACTGGTGTATATTTTTGGCTTATTTCATTTCTAAATAAGACATAAGTGCCACTAATTATTCCTGAATCTGTTTTAACACTTATACCTGAGAAAGATGAAACCTCACCATTTAAAGCAAGTTGATATATAGAGTCATACCATAAAACAGCTTGGTCTATTTTACTTCTTATATCTACATGATTTGCAGAGTATCCAAGTCTTTGTAGTATTCTAGCAATAGTATGGACATTAACTATAACGCCATTTTCTTTTTGCTTAATTTCTGGTGTTCCACTATTGAAATCTATTTTAACTGTTTCAAGGAAAAGTGATGTTGTTTCCTCTTCTATTTTATAATCATCACCACTAGGCATAAAATGCGGTGGCCCCTTAATCCATTGACTAAAATAAATATTTCCATCTTCATCTTGACTATGAAAAGAAATAGCTTTTCTATTCAATAGTAATGTATTTATTCTATTCTTAGTGACAGATATATCGTTGTTTTTATATATTATTCCTTTAATATGAGTAATAGTGTTTCTTGAAAAAAGATTTTGATGCTCTATATACTTATTAGACAAAGCTATGTATATTTTAGGCAAAACTTTATGATTTGACGATAAGCTTTCTTGATCTATCGCCACAACACCACCTGATTGTTTTTTCTTTACGCTTACTTTTGATATATTATTGTTTTTAGGTTTTTTCATAGTAACCTCCATTTACTAATATCAATTATAACATATTTAAAAAGTCCTTGAATAATTTTATTTGATATGTTAATGTCTATGTAAAACCACAACTTACAAACATACATAACAAAAGGATATTTTTAATGAGAAAAGAAGTTATTGATGCATTTTTTAATAAAACAAGTATTGAACCGTGGGTTCATCATCTTTATAATTCCTTAATAGAAGATGCTGTTTTCTCTGCTAATAATAGCAAAAAAGAAAGAAAAGCCCCGCCAAAATCAGTCGTAGATAATATTCAGTTTGGTACATATATTATTTTCAATAACGGTGATGACAATAATCACAAAGATATTGTTATTGCACATGTCAGTGAAGATAAACCTGCTAATAGAGTTTCAGCTTCTATAGCTATAGAAGACTTGAAGAACAATATTCCTGAAGAAATCAATAAAAATAAGATTAATAAAGATACCATTTTTATGGTTGATAAACAGAAGTCAGAAATGTCTTTTATCGCTACTTTTTTAGAATCCTCTATTGAAAAAGCAAACTTATATAAAAGACCTGTGTATGTTGGAAAGAAAGAAACGGCTACATTTGTATTATCTACTTTTGTAGATGAATTTATAATAGAACATCCTATGTCTATTATAAAAGAGCCAAACTCAGATAAATACGGAATAGCACACTCTGATATCTACTTTATTTCTGATGCGGACTCTGGGAAAGTTATATCCATATGGAGTACATCTTATGGAATGATATTCGAACTTCAAGATGATGATACACTAGAAAGTATAATACATAATGATGATTTAAAAGATATTATTAATGAATCAGTATACAAAATACATACTAATTTCAATAATGGTCTTCCGATACAACCTACGGAAAACGGAAATAAAATTTTACATTAAGGGAATAATGAAAAATGAATTTTTTTAAGAAAAGCGTGCTACTTTTAGCAATATGTTCGGCCATGTACGGCTGTTCATCAGAAGATAAAGAAGATGAGAATATTGTCATATGTAAATCCATAGGTGATGAAGTTTTTTGTGATGTTGATGAAGTAATGGATATAGGAGACTGGGGGGAAGAGGAGTCTCTCCTTCCTTCAGAACTTCCAAAAAGTGAGATAGCAAAAAACAATCAAACGATTGAAGACATGACATTGAATGTAGATGAAAAAGAAAAAAGCAATAGAACTGGTGAAGATGAATATATTGAAGAAACATTTAAAGAGATAACAGCTAAAGTCAAAAGTGGTGATACTTTTTTAACAATACTAGCTAGAGAAAATATACCACCTCAGTTTTTTTATAATTTAAGTAAAAAAAAGCAAGATTACTTAGTTAATATAAGCGTTGGAGATGAAATAGATTTTGTCGTTAATGAAAGCAATAATGTTGTAGTCAAAATAAAAAGACAAGTTAGTAAAATAGCATCTGTTACTTTAAAATTAAATAATGGAGAATATGAAGTTGAATACGAAGAAGGCGACTTAGAAAGAAGTCTCACCCCATATTTTGTAAATATAGAAAACAGTTTATATCTAGATGGAATGAAAGAAGGTCTTACTCAAAACATTATAGTTAATCTTCAGAATACACTTTCAGAAAAATTTTCCTTTAATAGAGACTTAAGAAAAGGTGACAGAATATCTCTTATGATAGAAGAGTATCACCATAAAGGGGAAAGAATAGGAAGACAAAAACTTGTTGGTGTTATTATTAACTCACAAAAAAGAGGCGAGATAGCAGCTATAAGACATGAAGACTCTAATGGAAGTTCTGGGTTTTATAATGAAAAAGGTGAAAGTTTAGTTACTGGTTTTATGAGACATCCAATATCTAGTTATAAAAGAATAAGCTCAAGATTCAATCCAAAAAGAAGACATCCTATCTCAGGTAGAGTTAGGCCACATAACGGAACAGATTATGCAGCTCCTACAGGAACACCTATTTATGCAGCAAGTGATGGAATTGTAAATACAGCTAGGTATAATGGTGGATATGGTAATGTTGTTTATATAGACCATTCAAAAGGAGTTCAAACTCGATACGCTCATATGCATGGCATCAGTGTAAAAAGAGGACAAAGGGTTGCAAAAGGTCAAATCATAGGAACAGTTGGAACAACAGGTGCATCTACAGGGCCACATTTACATTATGAATATTGGGTTAACGCAAGAGCTAAGGATTCTTTAAAGATTGAATTACCATTAAGTGATGGACTAAAGGGTGAAGAATTAGCTAAATTTAACGTATTTAAATCTAATATATTAGCAGCGCTTGCTAGCTCTGATTCTAATATGCTAGCCTCATTATCAAATTAAAAAAGGAGCAATAATGGCTAAAAGCAAAACAGTTTTTGTTTGCACAGAATGTAATGCAGAATTCCCAAAGTGGCAAGGGCAATGTTCTGATTGTAAAGAATGGAATACACTTGAGGAAAAAGTAGAACAAAATTCTAGCCATGTAGCTGAAAGAGGTAAGGTGAAAAATAACACCTCTTATTCTGGTGTATCAAGCACAGGATTAAAAAAGCTTAAAGATGTAGACTCTGTTAGTTACGAAAGATATAAAAGCGATATACCAGAATTAGATAAGGTGCTTTGTGGTGGAATGGTAAAAGGCTCCACTCAAATGATAAGTGGTGAACCTGGGGCTGGTAAGTCCACTTTACTATTGCAGTATGCCGCGTCAATATCTCAAAAAATGCCCGTCCTTTATACATCAGGTGAAGAGTCTTTAGAGCAGATTTCGCTAAGAGCATCAAGGTTAAAAATTGATATGAATTTAGATAACCTATACATGCTAGCTGAAACAAATATTAATACTATTATTAGTATGGCAATGCAGTGTGGGGCTAAAATGCTTATAGTGGATTCTATACAAACAGCTTATTTAGAGGATGTCAGTAGCTCTCCGGGTAGTCCAACTCAATTAAGAGAATGCACAAGCGCACTAAATAGATTTTGTAAAACTAATGAAGTCTCCCTTTGGTTAGTAGGGCATTATACAAAAGATGGAAGTGTTGCTGGGCCGAAACAACTAGAGCATATTATTGATGGTGTTTTTGTTATTGAAGGTGAATCGAATAGTCGTTTTAGAGTTGTAAGACCTAAAAAATATAGGTTCGGTAATCTGGAAACAGCATTCTTTGCAATGACGGAAACTGGACTTAGAAGTGTAGATAATCCTTCAGCTATCTTCCTCCAGAGACTTCCTAAAGATGTATCAGGAAGTGTCGTAACAGTCTTTTGGGAGGGAACGAGACCTGTTCTTGTAGAGCTACAATCTTTGGTCGAAGAAGCAACTGCAAATTACCCTAGGCGACTTACATTAGGTCTAGAAGTAAATAGAGTGCATATGGTTTTAGCAATAATACAAAAACATATCGGTATTCATATTTCAGACCAAGACGTTTTTATTAATGTCGTAGGTGGCTTGAAATCAAACGATACAACGGCTGACTTACCTATAGCATTAGCAACACTATCAAGTTTTAGAAATATGTCACTTAGTCGTGACATGATATGCTTTGGAGAACTTGGTTTATCGGGAGAGGTTAGACCTATTTCTAATGGAGTAGAAAGGATAAAAGAAGCTGAAAAATTAGGGTTCAAGTATGCTATCGTGCCTAGAGGAAATGTCCCTAAAAACACAAAAGGCAATATAGAAATTATTCCTGTTGATACTTTATCAGACGCTTATAAAAACATAAATGACAGAGAATTGCTTTTCAATCTATAAACTATTATAACTGATGTTTTTAATAAAGCCCTTTCCCTAATGAAAGGGCTTTATTTTTATTTAAAATATGAATCTCAGAGATTTAAGAAGCTTATAGGAACTTATAATATCCTAAAAGATTTTATAGGATTCATAAAAATTCTTAAGAACTTTACAGGAACTTAAAGACAGTTCTTGAGAGCCAAGAAAAAAGAGTTTCTGTCTTTCAAAAAAAAGATTTTTGGCAGGAAACTATAAAGAGGATATATAAAATACATATAATACATATAATATATCTTATATATATAGAGAGAAGTGTAAAATAAAAGTTCAAAAAATTTTTAGATTGTTTTTTGTTGTTTTTTGCTGTTTGGTCGTTTTATCTTGACTTTTTACTTGATTAGGTATACAATTTCATTAACAAGTCAATAGATGGTTTTTTATTTTATCGGCCATCTTTCAAGCTCAGGAGATGTTTTATGGACAAGATTTTTATTGAAAACAATGAAGAAATAGACTCTATTATTGAGAGTGCTTTAAGTGTTAGAGAGAATGGTGGTATGGTTACACTAGAAGTAGAAGCTATTGTTGATGGCACACCAAGAATGGTAGAATTAACTATTAGAAATGAAGAACCTTTTGATGTATAAACAACAGCGCCCTAAGACGCATCAATCAAAATAAATTAAAATATGTAAGGTGTGAATAATGATACCGGTAATAAAAGATAAAGATAAAGATAAAGATAAAACCAAGAATAAATCTGGTTTTGTTTATGTTATGAAGAATGAAAGCTCAGTAGATAATAGGTATAAAGTAGGTATGACAAAAAGAGACCCTTCTATTAGAGCAAAAGAGTTATCAACATCCTATGCTGATGAATTCATTGTCGTATACTACAAGAGAATGAAAGACGCTCATAAGGCTGAGAAAAAAGTATTCCAGTTACTTAGGGAATATATGCCAAGTGCAAAGAAAGAAGTGGTAGATGTTTATGATGTGGATATGATAAAGTCGGTTATTGATTATGTTGCCGAGACAGAAGGTGTGTTTAACTAAAAGCTAAGCTTGTAGCGAAGACATCTTATTTAATAAAAAGAAAGAGTGTAGATTTTATCCACACTCTTTTTTGTTTACAGGAATGAGTAGTCTATTAATTCAGCATTATATTCTTTCTTTCTTTTTTCATTAAAGTAAAATCCATAGTCAAGTTCTGGTATCACTTCGTTGTCAACAACATCATTACCAACCCCCTCCCGAATTTTACACCTTACCGTAATAGTTGATTTGTCTTCATTGCATTCAACAACTTCAGTATCAGAAATATCAGAATGACTTACATGATAATCCGACTCGCTTGCAATGTCTTGAATATCTTCATTGCTATCAAACTGAAAAACAATATCAACAGATGCCATGGTTATTCCACCTTATTTGATTAACGTATATATTTAATGAAAAGTTTATCTCTATCTCTATCTCTATCTATGTAGTATATACAAAATCAGTATTGATGTCAATAGTTATTTGATGTTTTTGTGGTTCTAGAATAATTTTTTAACATATGAAGCTATCCATTCAAGAACAATATACGACACCAACACTGATAATGGGAATGCAACAAAAATCGATAATATTGTTTTAACGATTTCTTTCATTTTTCTTTTATTCATTTTTTACCTTTTTTATTATTTTTCTTTTTGTATTTTTTAGCTTGTAGCGAAGACACTTTTTAGTAAATATAAAAGAGCAAAGGGAGACAATGTAATCTCATCGCCTCCCCTATTATTATTTAATTTCTTCTAGAAGATAACTTATCTCGGTTGAGATATATTCTCTCATGATGTTAGCCCTTTCCTTTTCAGTCATATCAACCCAATCATTTTCTTTGCCAGCAAAAAAGAGTCCAGCGACACCACCATCATTAGTGCCAAGCAGATTCTGAATCTGAGCCAGCGTGCCATCGAAGTTGCCGTCAACAATGTTTTTGTGAGCAACAGCTTCTTTAGTAAGAGTGGCAAGGTTCTTCATGTAGTGTGTTCCTGTTTCTGATTGGTGAGTAAAGTATATACTAATTTTGGATTCATGTCAATAAGAGAAAGTCTCTTCGCTACAAGTTTCCCGCAGAGAGAAGAGATATTCCTCATTCAATAACTAATCGAAGATGGATTCATAATCGGCAGAATATTTTATTACCTTAAAGATATTTCGTCCATCTCTCACATAGGAGTCATTCTCGACAACCATGTTGCTGACAACATCATCCACATCCTCTTTATCTAGATCCATTTCAAGATAGAGGGCATACTCTACATACTCAGGATTGAGAGCAAAAGCAAGACTTTCAGAATGTGAAATCAATTTGTGCTTAAAAGAGAAATCAAGATCATCCACTTCAGAAGGAATTAGTTTATTATAACCATCCTTAATGCCAACACGAACATAAATAACGCCTGTCTTTTCTGTCATATATCATACTCCTTAATCATAGGGTGAAGAATTATAGCGTATATATTTTACGAAATTAAAATCAAGAAGTTGTTATCAAAAAGCGTTGTTTCTTTTTGTTTTGACGAATCTTTTGATTAATGATGGATAGTTGGATAATTGCGATTGCTCCTGTCATTAAGACGGTAATCGTGGTAGCAGTATTGGCTTGCATAACAATCATGCTTATTCCAGCGAAGTTGAGGGCAATAAGAAGTGCTGAGAGGATGATTGTGAAGATAGGCATTATAGTTTACTCGAAGTGTTTAACGTTAAGTTTGAGGTATTTTTCAACCTGATAATTATAGCATGAAAAGGTGAAGTGTCTCAAGATATAGTTTTCGAATTCTTCACCAAATAACGCGGGATGCCCCGTCCTTCAGGGCGGGGAGGGATAGCGTTTGATTTTGAAGACCTGAAAGGTCTGATAAATCAATAAAATAGTTGACAATATAATCATAGTATAATATACTATTTAAAGTTTATCAACAATGAAAAGAGATTTTTAATGAGCAAAGACGATACGCCAAGATTTACCCTAACACTACCTCTTCAGGTTTCGCCTGAAGAGCATAGTGTGTTGGTAAAATCTCAACAGGCGTCTCGTAAAATATACAACGCTGTTCTTGGTGAATCCCTTAAACGCCTTAATGAAATGCGTCGTGATAAACGATGGAAGCAAGCAGGCGAAATGGAAAAAGGAACTGAGAAAAACAAGGCTTATAAAAATCTAAAAGATTACTATGGGTTTAATAAGCGAAGTCTTGAAATTTATCAAAAAAATATTCGAAATGACGGCTATCTAAAAGATCATATTAACGCAGATGTCGCTCGCCCTACTTTTGAGCGAGCGTTTGATGCCGTTGAAGAATATCTCTATGGTGAGCGTGGACGACCACGTTTTAAAACCTTTCAGCGACTTAATTCCCTTCAAGCGAAAAGCGCACGGTCTGATATTATCTTTAACGGGACAACTGTTAAATACAATACATCTTTGAATAAATTAGTCCTTCCTATTAAATACGATGGTCGAGCCAAAGAGCTTGCTTATGTTTCTGAAGCGTTAGCGAATAAATTGTGCTTTTGTCGCTTAGTTCATCGCATTGTTAAAGGTAAGAACCGTTGGTACGTCCAACTTGTGCTTGAAGGGCTACCACCTATTAAAGAAAAACACAGAAAACTGTTTAAGCAAGCGCAAGGTAAGAAGGTAGGTATCGACACAGGGCCATCTAAATGCGCTTTCTTTGGTGAAGAGAAAGACCAACAAGCTTATTTGACACTGGCTGAGAGGGTGGACTATCAGTGGAAAGAAGTCCGCAGACTTCAGCGCAAACTAGACCGCTCTCGCCGTGCTAACAATCCACAAAACTATGACCATAAAGGTTCGATTAAGCGTGGTCAAAAACTGGTTTGGTATAAGTCTAATCGCTATCTTAAATTAGAAGCTGAATACCGTGAAATGGAACGTATATTAACGGCTATGCGTTTTACCTCTCATGGCGAATTAACTAATATTGTGTTAATGATGGGGGATCAGGTTTATTTAGAAAACGTTAGCTATAAAGCATGGCAAAAGCTTTATGGTCGAAGTGCGAAAGTAAGGGGTGCAGGA
>Ga0208063_1000012_pt1 | contig 52751 bp, 63 predicted proteins | sample DeeseametaMP0203_FD_184219 | JGI IMG/M metagenome (GOLD analysis project Ga0208063, IMG submission 184219) | Marine microbial communities from the Deep Atlantic Ocean - MP0203 (SPAdes) | ecosystem: Environmental > Aquatic > Marine > Oceanic | place: South of Cape Verde, Atlantic Ocean... | reverse complement strand
TCCACGGCGAGAACGCAACTTCCCCCGAACAGTTAAGAAGAGACCACAGCGATACAGCAGAAAGAAAAATGCCGCTCACCTTAAGTGAACGGCATTACCGCTACCGCGACCTTTTTAATTCATTATTAATAATAACTAGACCAACGCATTGGTTTGTAGATTTTTACACCCGCTACCACTTTTACAGGTTCCAAAAGTGAAGCTCTGAGATAGCTATCAACCCTCACATTTTTACCTTTGACCCTGCGAACAAATGACTCCCCGACCTCAATATCAGGTCTGGGTACAACTTCACCATCCATATCGCCGATTCGTTTTGAATCTGAGCCAATTTTCACAAGCTCAACAGACTGCTTTCCTATAAGCTTAACGACCTTCCAATATGAAATATTAGTTTGTTCGTAGCCCCATGAACTGTAAACAACATCACCGACACTAAGTTCACGCTCTAATGACATTTGTTGCTTACGACTATCTTTCGCCTGTTTATCCTTTAGTATCTTCGCCATCCAGCTCCGTACATACTGTCGCCGCACTTCAACGGAAACAAATCGTCTGTACCATACAGCTTTTTTTCTTCTTCCCTTGAAAGCGATTGCAGCCGGCGTACCGTCAGGACACTTGTAAGTATAAACTGCGCATGAGAGCTCATCACACTCGACACACTCAAGATCATCTTTATTTTCAAGCATTCGTCTACGCGTAGCTTCTACCTGTAGGTAGGCATTGGTTTTTTTCATCATTTTCTCCTGTAATGCGATGCTCGAAAGCTCGCTTTTCTTTATTCACTTACAGTTTACTCTTTGACGCTTCCACTAACCTTCGCCCAAAAAAAAAGCCTCCTTGTTCGATAGAACAAAGAGGCTATTCCCGTAAGAAAATACCATAATGGTATGCGCTCAAAAGCGACTAGCATTTCAGGCTGCTTCAACCTAGCCCCACGGCTCAACGTCCTTTTACATATATCCATAATCTCCGTTATGAGCTTCTATACTATCACTACGATATACCGTCTACTTCACGGGAAAAATTAATACTTATCGGGAGAATTTAGTCTGCTAATGCCGAACGATAGAAATGGACAAAACCATAATTTGTACATGTACAAAGATTTCATTTGTCATAGTTATGTGAAAACCAGAAGTTGTACACTATACCCTAACAAGGCTATACTCTACTGCAAGAAATGCTCTAAAGATTGCTTCTTGCAGTATCGTAGAGCCTCGTACAAAAGAGTTATCAACAACTACTGGAGGTTCACATGAAACAATTATTCAAAATATTATCTTTTCTGTTCACGGCTGCATTTAAGCTTACTTTTGGCCTTATCGGATTCTTACTTAGCGTTGGCTTCGCAACGGAATCCCCTAGCCAAGAAGAAGATTTCGAGCCTGTTTACCGTGAGGTAAACGGCGAACTAATCGCTGTAGATAAGAGAATCTATGAATAGATTCTCTTATCACCTTACCTTTTAGCTCCGGCTGATTTCGCCTTCTTAGCATTACTATATGCTCTGCCAGCCTTAGACTTAGCTTGGCTTTGAGCTGCTGCCCCACCGCTTTGCCCAACTGAACCGGCACCTGACGCCCCCTGCCCCATCGAACCAGTAACAGATGACATAGCGCCTCCGGCTTTCATGCCTGCAGCAGTAAAGATGCCTATTAACATCGTCGGGAAAGCAAGGAAAACGGCATCTGTAACATATGTTCCAATCAACGCGCTATTCCCGTTCACTACCCCGTCAATCATATCGTCTCCAAATGTTTCAGCTATAAAGCTCTGTTGAGCAAGAATTGTTAGATCCCATAAAAAAGGACAAAAGCAGACTGCGAATAAAAAGAACATATATTCAACTGCAAATTTCATTGAATATTTAGAGACCAACATAGCTAGAGGTAACGGAGCAATTAGCACAAAAAGAAAGATGGATTTAACAATAGGAGCCGCAACTTGAATTAGGCTTGCTCCCGTAAACTTGGGGAACGCAGCAAATAGATTTCCTAAAGAACCCGCAACTCGGGTTCCGGTTGCCAACACTCCACTACCAATACCTTCAGTTTCAAAAGCGTAATCTTTCGTTTCGAGATTTTTGATTTTATTTATATCGTAAGGTTGGAAATAGGCCAGTTTAATTCTGTCATCATCACTTAAACCTAGCTGGTCATGAAATGTAACGACCTGTTCATAAACAGACTGTTCAAAGCTATTTTCAAGCTCAAAAAGCAAACGCTCTCTAAGTCCTTTAGATTTTTCATTAGCAGTAAACACACCTGAAAATCCAGAACCAACCCCATCCCACCACTCATAGCATGTAGGATATCCAACGCTGTTTTGCCGTTCTTCATCGAGCTCCGAGTACTCATAGTATTGGGCATTATTAGGACTACTTTGCCACCCTTCCATGGGTACTTTTGAGTACATTCCCATGGATGTATTACCGTAGTACTCGCTGTTCCTAAATGCAGCATGTCCAGGCCAACTCACATCTGTAGTGTCTGGGTCATCTATCCAAGGAATGTTGATATCTCTTCGACGCAATGCCATGGAACGGGCAGGTTGATAGCACTGATACATAAATTCTTTGATGTCCAGTAACAGATCTCCGTCATCAATCTTCTTAGAAGCGAATTCCAAATTGATTCCTACGATGTTTATGCTGCATGGGAGTCGGCTTACAGCCTCTACAGTCACACCGTTGGAAATGTTCAACGCATAATTTAATAAAGCGGGAACGCGAAGGTCATAACCGGAAACATCTACCATCGTTCCCGCGACACCAATGTCCCGCCCAGCGACTTCAACAGAGGCATCCTCTCCCGTGATAGAGCACATTCTTTCGTAACTTGCAGTATCATCGATGTTATACGGAAGCAGTGGCAAAAATGCGACAATCATTACAATTAGCATTCCATAACAACGCGTCTCCATAGAACGTAGTGAAAATGCGGTATCCGCCATATTCTTCGAAGACTTAAAACCATCGAACAATGTATCGATTATGACGATGATAAACGGCAAGTAAATTAAACCCGTATCAATAAGCACGTCAGTCAAAATATTGAGACTCAACAGCCCTACGGATACGAAATACAAATCTGCAATACTAGTGAAAGTCACGCCACACCCCCACTAGCTCGATTACCAGGATAACCGAAAAGAAAAGAGGCCATTGTTTCGCAAGCTGTTCTGCAGCTTCAGGCTTTCCTTTCCTCTCACAAACCCATCGACAGCACTCAGACCACTTCAACACCAGAAGTAATATCACTCCGGCCTTGACCACTTTAAATAGCAGGCTTGCACTATCCCAAAATTCTGCAAACCTGAGCATTGAAGACTGGGGAACAAGAACTACCGATACACCGCAAACCAGAAACAAAGCGCAAATGGGAAGAAGTTTCTTTGTTAAATTCCAGATAGTATTCATCTTAATTAACTCTCTCTAAGCGGTCTTTCAGCGCTTTGACTTCACGCTCTGACCATTGATCACCTTCACCAATGCGCTTACGAGAATCATGACGGCTTAATAGAGTTTGTATCGCATCGCCCCTCGCCATTTTCTTGAGGCTCAGTTCTTCAGACAGCATCGCGACTTCGTCAGCGATAAGCTCAATCTTCTTTTCAATTATTTCTTTATTCATTGACACAGACTGAAAGTACGGATCGGCACTACCAACTAAAAGCACCCTTCTCGCTGCAAGCAACTTATCCACGACTTTCATCAAAGCAACATCTTCACTGATCCTGCGTACAAACATCTCCCGTGCATTACCTTCTGCTCGCAGCGCTTCGATAACAGTTGCATCAATAAATATTTCATTACTGGACATCGCCTGAAGAACACCGCGATTAGGAATTTCTGTCGACTCAGCTAGTTCCAGAAGAATCGAATATATGACCCCCGCTTCATCGGCTATATCCGAATACACACCTTCACCAGCCTCAATCTCCATCTGTTCGCAGTCTTCGCAGGTTGCATATGTGACGTTACCGATAACATCAGTTATCCACTTCGACGCCTCATCGGTGTCAGCCCAGATTTGCGCCACCCATGGCTTAATGCGGACTCCGTACTCGCTATAGACGTCATCGTCATTTCCTTGCAACGCCCCTTTAAACAATTTTCCCAGGCCATATTGAACAACATCTGTAACAGGCTCACATCTGGGTTGATCTGCCCCCCCACATTTTGATTCGCCCCCCATACTCACAACGCCCTTTTCACCTTTATTTGCATCTGCATCATCCATAACCTCAACAACATCAGTGTCTTCTTTCGTTTCACTGTCAAATGCAGAAGAGAACTCATACCAGAATGACTCGTCTGCAAGTTCGCCATAGGGGTTATCGCTATTCGAAAATCGTTCAGACATCGCCTGACATGACTGGATTTTTAAGTTAAAAAGGTCTTCTCCATCAATTATTACGCTAGAGATCATTTCATACAGACCAGGATCTTCGCGCTGTAAAATTAGCATAGGGAGTTGAGTAACAAATCCAGTTATTGAATTCACTACTTCAACTTGTAGTTTTTGAAACTGCCCCTCTACATTGTCCAATATATTTGAGACAGATAACCCTGCATCCCATCCAGAACACGAAGCGTTCAAATTCCATTTAACAGTCGGAAACTCAATTGAAAACTCGCTATCCCTTCTTCTATTGAAATATGAAACACCATTACCAATCTTATATCCTAAGGATGCTGAGTCTCTATCTACAGTACTAGTGAGTTCTGAAGAAAACTCCTGCCCCATGCAGTTTAAGGAGATGCCAAAGCCCAGTGCACATACCATCAATTTCTTTTTCACTATATTTCTCCTTTATGCCCACTCAACTTTGAACAATAAACTGTAACCACGAGGGCGTGGACAACATTTGTATCGACGCCAATAATGCCATGCATAATCACCATCTTTTGAACGACGGTCTGACCAACCATCTAAATTATTCTTTCGGATATTTCTGTCTCCAAGAATGTGGCATTTGCTTTCTTTCTCTGGGTACAGCATTTGAAACCTCCCCTCATAAGAATCCCATTCTTGAAACTTTGCTGACGGCAGGTAATAACTACCTTTTCTGCCATCCAAATCTTGCCTGAAGTGCCCAACCGAATTACCATTAATTACAATGTCAATCGCCCTAGCGGCGAATACCGCGCTAGCTCTGAAGTGGTCTTGAGATACAACTGCACCTGACCTCGGGAATATCCCACCCCAAAATGGATTCAAATCAAACGCACTACCACGCTCTCCATCTTCACGCTCTGTTACTTTTCTTACCTGAAGCCGCTGCTCCATGTTTACTAATGAATCGACAAATCCCGTATACCAAATGTACGGATTAAATGAAGAGATAAAATAAGGCTTTAAAACATCACTTCCAGGTTCGCAAGCGAGCCCTAGAGGTAGTGTATTAAGTAGATTAATTAACCCTAATGAAGCGGGTGAGCCATAGACATCGACATGGCGAGAGATTACATTGGTTGGTCTATCGACAGATGCATTTGCGCCACCATTAGAGTTTCGACCAAGCAAAGCGCTTGTAATTCTAGTAAAGAGATCTGTTCCTTCAAATGGCGAATTTCCTAAGTCATCGTATACGCTTATAACTACATCAGGAGTATAATGTTCGATGATAGTTGTTGTTTTGAAGGAGCACCCAAACAGAGAACATTTCCACCATTCACAAGCTCCCTTTACCTTCAAGTCAACACAACTATTGAAATCGACACTAAATGAATCAGCTAGTAGGTCAATACTGTTAAACTTATCAGCAGCATACGAAGGCAAGCTACTAGCCGCCGTTAACAACCCGATGAGCACGAATTTTCCGAAGAGCCGATTCAATATCTGTATCGCCATACACAATGTATTCATTATCGCCATCCACTAAGACAACGGCTGGGACTTTGCTTAAGCCATATTGCATCGCAGGTTTCGTGTATTGATAAGCATTCTGCAGATTATCTCTCAAAGCTTGTATTTGAGGATCTGACACAATCTTATTCTTAGCCCACTTCTGAACTTGCTCTATGGAGGTAGCACTACCGTTTGGGTAAACCAGCCTTTTGTTAATTTCTGACTCGATTCTACCAACCATAGAGACATCATATTTTTCTACAGAAAAAAAAGTAGGCACATTAGAAAGTTCATGAATCCGACTATCAAACAATACAACAACTTTACGCTCTGATGCATTTGCGCTGAAAGCAAATATCAAAACACAGAAAATGTACATAGTTTTCATGTTCATAAACTAATCCGTGTAATACGCTTAATTCCATACCCAGAAACGAAGCTTTTTGCGTCTCCGCTTACGTTTATTTCAACAGAGTTAACTAGGCCGAGACTCGGCGAAGCATCTTTTGCGTATGCCACAAAAGTAAGGCCAGGGTTAACTATCGCTGTACCAAATGGCCCTCTTCCGTCCTTATCATAATAATCATCAAACCATCGTGTCAGAATGCTTGCGTATAGTGAATTCCCCCCATACACCGCATAGATATCAACCATAAGAAGATCATCTCCATCTAAATTACATTCAAATTCTGAAACATAGACGCGCTTACTATTCGGCGAAGAGCCACTATCTGACCAACAGAGCTCTGAGTGTTCTGGTGCTTCAACGCTGGCAATTGCATCAGTCACAGCCTTTTGAGAAGCGTAAAGATCACTTCTCCCGCCAGTGAAATTATCGGTAATACCATAATTCTTAACATTGCCAAGGCCCACATCAGATTTTGTAACCGTGATATCACTTGTTAGCGCTTTACCATTGATACGCCTGCTTGTACGCACGAAAGCTGTGCTATCCAGACCATCAAGCCGATCTGAATCAACTGCCTTAGCATTTTTATCAAGCTTTGATGAGTTCAATTGATTATATGCAAGTGTGACTGCACGTTGGCTAGCATATACAGTACTGCTTCCTCCTGTGTATGAATCTGAAATGGGGTAATTCATTACACTTCCGAGTCCAACATCCCCTTTATCAAGCCGTCTTCCGTTCACCCTGAAAACACCAGTAGTATTAACATCTCCTGTCACCGTAACACCACTGGAGGTCGTTTTTAACTTACCAGCCCCATTGTAATAGAGTGTTGCTGATACATTTCCCCCAGCCGAATCAACAGTCACACCAGGATTCATTCCCCCAGAGCCATTTATCGATTCCAGCTTAATTTGAGCTCCAGAAACTCTATTTCGCAAATAGAGGTTGCCCGAGTGGTTATCAATAAAAGAATTGCCGTTATGGAAAATACGCAGGTCGGCTGCACTACCGAACCTCGCAGAGTAGTTATCTTGCCATTCGATATGCCCAGTTACATTATCGTTTGCATCAGATCGGATGAATTGATAACCATGAATCCCATCCACCTTATCTGAATCCGACACGGACTCGCCTTTACCCAACTTTGAACTATTCAACGCATTGTACGCATCTGTAACAGCCTTCTGTGATGCATAAAGTGTAGTGCTGCCACCTGTATAGGAATTCGTAATTGCATAGTTCTGAAGGTTTCCAAGAGCGATATCATACTTATCTAAAGTAATGTTACTGGACAACGATTTACCATTAACTGTGCGATAGGTCCGCACAAATTGAGAGCTATCTACGCCATCAAGCAAATTTGCATCCGCAGCTTTCGCATTCTTGTTAAGCTTCGACGTATTCAAGGAGTTGTATGCGTCAGTAACTGCTTTCTGAGAGGCATAGACAGTAGAACTACCGCCTGTATAACTATCACTAATTACGTAATTTTGGACATTCCCCAGGCCAACATCAGTTTTATCCAGGTTATTAATGTTTGTGATGAGCTCTTTATAAGCATTATTCAAAGCTCGTTGGGTCGCATATAGGTTAGTTGCGGTTCCTGTATGGCTGTTTGTCACACCATAATTTTGAACATTACCTAGCCCAACGTCCGCTTTAGTTAACGCTCCAATTTGCGAAACTAGGTCAAGATATGCCGAATTGACAGCCGCTTGCGTGGTATAAAGAGAGCTACTAGAACCTGTATAACTGTTTGTTACGCCGTAGTTTTGAACATTCCCAAGACCAACATCCTCTTTACTGAATGTCGTAATTTCATTCAGCAAAAAGTTGTGAGAGTCTGTGATAGCTTTCTGAGTAGCATATGTGGTGCTACTCCCCCCAAGATATGCACTAGAAGCCGTATAGTTCTGAACGTTACCAAGCCCAACGTCAGCCTTTGTCAAAGCATCAATTGTCGCATTGACGTCCGTATACGCATCAAAAACGGCTTTTTGCGAAGCATAGAGGTTAGCGCTCCCATTCGTATATGAATGAGTAATCCCGTAGTTTTCTACATTACCCAAACCAACATGTGATTTGTTGGGAAGGTTTACAGTTGAAAATACGCGAACCCCGTTATCGTAAACACCACCAGTAGCTCTTACAGCAGAAGCAGTGACTTCATTAACACCAGTAATACTGTTACCGCCCATATTGAGGTCAGTTTCCATAGTGTTCCGAGACGCGTCACCATCGAACACTCTAGAAAGAACGGTATCAAGCACGGCTTCTTGAGACGGCAAGCCATATTGCATAGATACAACCGAACCGGCAGACGTACCATTCACATTATTTGCAATATAATTAGCGACTGTTTCATCTAGCACATCTACTGTAAGGGTGTAGTTATTCCCACCGTTCGCACCGCTAATTCTCGTGCCATATGTCGTATCATATGTCCCAAAGTAAAAGCCGTCGGCTTTTAGTTCCTCTATCGCAGCAGGGAATGAATCAAGCGAATTATAGTAATGAAATGACGCAGATTTGATATCGAACAGCTTTTCGATTGTTCTGTCAGCTTCTTCATAAACCGCCTCATTACCTTCGGCAGCCATAGAGGTCGAAGATGTTTGAGCGACAGAATTTTGTACATGTACAAAAAAAGCCAGTGCAACAAAAATCGCAACGATACTTGAACTCTTCACTGAATATCCTTAATAGGTTTCTCTCATGACAAAATCCTATCAGGGATATAGCGCTTTATTTTTACGCAAAAAAATAAACGCTAGCAGTTGTCCATGCTGAATAGTGCCTGCTCTGACATCACCCTACGCTGAATGGCGCTTTGAGGGCGATTTATCGCTTGTCTGAAAACGATACTACCGTTCTCTTCGACAGCACCATGCGCTAATAGATCTGAGAATCCCGCTCGATTACCACTTTCATAATCTGTAGAAACTTGAACAAAGGGTAAAGAACCAGGGTTTTCTATTGAAACTTGCAGATTAGGTAACAATGGGAGGGGGGTATCATGAGCCAAGAAACCAGCGTCAACCAAATCAGAAATGGATACTACACCCACCTCACAGGTGGCTTTATAGTACTTATTGGCACTAGTCGCTAAATGCTTAACGACTAGCCACCTTTCCTTTGAATGACTGGCGGCTTGTCGAGGTTGAATCTGCATTACTTTCATTGCAGTGTATGCGGAAAGTGAAGCAAGCACCGAAAACAGAATGAAAGACGATATCCAACCGCGTTGCCGGTAAATATTCATTAATTTGTAGTCAGCGTTACCGTACCAGAGGTACATGCAGCGGTTGACCACCGGTTAAATTTAGAAGCAAGTCTGCCACAAAGCTCATCGGACAGGCCGGTAGCACTAACAACCAATGTACTTACAGTACTGCCATCCAGATTCCAGTCACCGCCTTTGGGGTTAGAGCCAGTTCCATCTCCATATGCCGGTGAGATGTAATTATTAGTGCTTAGAAATTCAATATCCAAGGATGCATACCCGTCTGTCTGCCCCTGCTTAGCGTTTCTAGCAGACTCCACGATATGGTTAAACGTGTCGTAAATCATTGACTCATCCGTTTTAGTACCGGCACTCTCGCTCTTACCAGAAAAGTAGACCGTAATTGCAGCAATCCCAGCAATTGTTATAAGCCAATCTACAGTTGTCATGCCTTTTTGTTTACTTAGCCTGCGATTATTTAACATACATACCTCAAAAACTTAATCGATACTTAAAAGCGCTGCATCTATCACAGCTCCGATCCCAAAAATAGATAGACCGAGACCAACAAAAACAAAGAAAATAACGTACTTCGTTACCGTTCTACGATTTTGCATCTCGACATCTTTCTCTGATTTATAACTCATCGCCACCAATGCATTAGCAAACGCTGCGTTATCAGCATTTGTAAAAAACCGGCGAATCCTGATCATCTGAGTAGGGAGAAAAAGTTCTTTTCCAAAATAATGCTTCTTCTCTCTACCCACCTGAAGACCAGAAATAAGTATATCAATGTGATACCCCATAAAACGGGAGCTGAATTTTTTTATTATTTTTAATGCTTCAATGTCTTTAACGTCTGCTAATTTCAAGTATCCCAGCAGTCTTGCCAGCCGTATAGACCAAAATATTTTGTACAAATTGAAAGGCCAAACATTGTCAAAGATTACTCTAACAGTACCTGCTCTATCATCAGGTCGCATGTAGCTCTGAAGTTTAGCCACACCAAAGGCCATGAAGCCAATAAGCAGTATCACTAAATACCAATAGCTCAAAAAGAACCAAGCAATACCTTTGGCAAGCAGGGCTTCCGGTGTATCAACCACAATTCCACTTATAGACTCCTGACGAGGTATAACAATACCTCCCATTACTACATTAATAAGAAGCCCTGCCGCAAAAAGCACTAATGGTAAAGCCAGATTGGATATCGCCTTACCTTTCAGTCGACTCTCTGTTTCAACGAGGTCTATTATTCCGAGCACGTTTGACTTATCACCGGCTACTCTTTTTGACAGTTCAAATCCCACTGCAATAGCAGGAGAAAAATATTTGCCCATTAACTGATCAAACCCCTTACCACTACCAACCGCCCTTGAAAGCCTTTTACATATCTTGACCACTACATAATCGTCACCGTAGACATCCGCATAAGCAGCCTTCGTTGAATCAAGCGCAAGCTTTAAACCATCCCCTTCCTCAAGATATGAGTTGAACATGGACATAAACTCCAGTTGATCTCTTTCGGTGAACAAAACCTTGCGGTCCCACCAAAACTTTATATCCTCTAATACCTCAAGCATTCTTATTCCACCGTCAATTCAGCGACACGTACAGGATCAATAATGCCAGCTGCCAGCAGCTCCAAGGCTTGTTCCGATGTCGATTTAAACCCTTTCTCTTTCAGATAAAGAATCCAGCCTTGCAAATCATGGTTTGCAATGAACTCGCGGTCTTTATCCGAAACATCAATACATTCAACAATTGGCTTTCTACCAATCTCTCCCACACTGTTACAGTGTTCACATCCTTGCGGGTTTTTCACATAGAGCTTACTCAGGTCACTGGGGGTATTGCTTAGCTCTTTAATAGCTGAAAGCTTCTTTTGGTAAGTAAATGGGTGCTTGTCTTTACATTCGTCCAGGGTAATTTTGCAACTAGGGCATAATGTCTTAATCAAAGTTTGATGTATCAACAATGACAATGCTTCAGGTGATGCTAGCTCTTTTGTTGATATCCCCAGGTCTACAAGTCTGTCAACAATTCCAACCGCGTTATTTGTATGGATGGAGGCTATTGCGAAAAAGCCGGTTTTGAGTACATGGAATAAGAAATCGGCAGTATCCGTATCTCGAACCTCTTGGATAAACAGGCCATCAGGGGCCATCCTCAAAATTGCCGATAGCTGCGCCTTTATTCCTAACTTCTTATCGAAACTGTTCTGAGTAATGTTGGTATATTCGGTAGGCTTAGGAATTTCTATCGGATCCTCAAATGTTTGGATACTTTTGGTTCTGGGCATATCAAGTAGAACCGCGAAATTTGTAGTAGATTTCCCTGAACCCGTTTTACCGGCAGTTAGAATACAGCCCTTAGTCTTTGACGCCTTTTTCTTGATCACATCTCGGGTAATATCCGGCAATCCCAGCTCATAAAGGCGTTTTACACCTTTTTGCAACCTCATATTTATCAGCAGCTCACCCGCTCTGGAAGTTGTCGTTTTAGTAAACCTTATTTCGAGTTTTTGACTCAGGTTCCCTCTGTTGTCATAAAGAGAGTGACTGATTTCACGTTCTTGAGGTGTAGTAACATCATCAAAAAAGCCGCTTGTTTTACCTATCCCATCTTTACCGTCATAAACGGCCTGACACATAGATTTGCCAAACGCATAGTCTTTTAGGGGAAACGTTTCGCTTATGAGCTCGCCTTCAACTTTAAACTGGGCAAATGCAGTGTTGTTCGATTCTGACAGATGAATGTATACATCTTCAGAATTTAACTCTACAGCTCGCTCCATAAGCTCTGAAAACATCTTTAACGACTCAGCAGTATCTATCTCTCTGTCCACTGATGAGAGATTATGCACCTTGTCCTGAAGATATCTCGATAATTCATCCGTTTTACAAACACGAACACGCGTAACTGCTTGTGAATTCTCATTTAATTTGCAGATTAAGCGATGCACCGAGTCTTTTCTGTTCCGGTCTGAATAATCATCGATAACAAGCGTCCCTCCCTCGAAATAAATAACGCTAATATCGAACCGTTCAGCAATTGCAGTGACATTGCTTAGTTCGGCACTAATGATTAGCTCTTCGAGTTCCTGAATATCTGAAACCATCGAATAGTACGTATGTTTAGAATCATCAAAACTTGGAATAAAACTCAGCATAGTCAGTTCCTAAATGCATAGGTTCTGTGTCATAGGCTCTGACACGCTTCCAGTTCCAACAACAACGCACTGCGTTTTATCGTTTAGGTCAGCAATAAAGAAGTCACTTACCGTTTGCCCCTCAACAACATTGGAATACTGCTTTCCGTTAACGACTAATATAACTGACGATGGTCTCTCTCCCTTTGAACCAACATAGCCCCTAAGCTCAATATTTGAATTAGAGGGAGCTCGTGTTTGCTGCGCACCAATCAATACATCTCCCTCTTCAGAGAAACGAAGCTTTCCACTTTGAACGGCCTCGGTTTGCTGCTCATACTTAGCCTTGTCAAATTTCGCCTTTGCCTCTTGCATTTCAAGCAGGGCAATATTTGCTTTTTCTCGCTTCGCATTGGCAGCGAGTCGCAACCCTTCCCAAGCAGCCGTAACATCTTCGTTCAGAGCCATGCTAATCATTTTCTCAGCGGCAATAACGGTTCTGTAATCGCGTGACAGTACGAATTCCGGCTCAGCTTGTTCCTTCGGTTTGCTTTGAACATCAATTTCAGCAACATTGCTCTGTTGGACTCCACCTTTATTAGTACCGTTATCTGTCTGTACTTTTGCAGGTCCATACAACTTCATCATATCGCTCTCATCGTAATCTGTGTCGATACCTTCATCTTTGCCCATCCAAAGAACTGCGCCTATTCCCAGAGCAAGTGCTACCAATACTCCATACTTAATTGCTTCTTTCTTACTCTTTGCCATTAGTTTCTACTCCAGCAATTTCAAATTGAACAACTGCTTCCCAGGAATCATCCAATGGGTTTGTCAATTTCAATTCAAGATAGTTAAATGAATAGGGAAGCCCATAAACTAGCCCCCCCAGATTAGGAAGATCCAAAGGGTGTATTTTTGGAAATGTGATTTCGGCCTGACTCACTGCCCAGCGCTTAGAAGATGACTTTTCAGATATGCTGTAATCGACATCTGTCCACCACTCGTCCACGCCAGTAGATAGCCATGTATGGTAGGAGCCAATATGAAATTTTGCGTAATTGCCAAAAAGAGGTTCAACAGACAGCCGCTTAGCAAGGTATGCATCTTTGCCAACAACGTTTAATCGATAACCGCCACTGCCCGCAATCCCTGACAGGTCGGTCATGTTCCCAAGTTCAGAGGTTATCTTGATAACCTCATCAAGCCCTCCGACATTATTTTTTGCGACCTTAGCCTCTACAACTTTCCATCCTCTTAAGCTATTAGCTCTACTAACATCACGATAAAGAGCCCTGAGTACACCCAATGGTTCGATGCTGGTTTCCGTGTAAAACTCTTCCAACCCTCGATATTCGTTTGGCTTATTTACGACATCCGACTGCGTAACTTGAGGAATGGGCTTTGGATCAGGGTCAACAGAAAGTTTGAAGCCAACAAGGCCCAAGGCCACTACAACTCCTAAAGCAACACCTGCTTTAGACTTGCTGACAACTCGCTTTGACAGGGCTCGCTTCAACTCTAAAGACTTTTCAGGAGTTGATGTCAGCACATCAGAAGCGGGTAATACATTGTCAATGTTAAGTGGAATTTCGATCAATCCGTTGAAGCTAACACCACTATCAGTTTCTGAAATATCTGCGTTCGTAGAGAACGTAAACTTATCAAGTCGAGTAAAGTACAATCCAATAAATGAGCTAAATAGCTGAGCATCTACGCAATCTGAATCGGATAAAGTTATCTCAAACTCATCTAAGAACACACCACCCTCAGTTGCCAGGATGTAGACAGTACCTAATTCAACCCTTATATAAAGATGATCCGATTGCTCATTGCTTTCAAGTAATAACGGGCCTAACAGCCTCACTTCACTATCACCACAAGAAAAAACGACTGAAAAATCATCCCCGACAAACAAGCTGCCATAAGCGTTACCAGAATCAATACATTCAGCAACTACGGCTTTAATATCGCTCTGACGAACTGATTTGATGAGCTGTGAACTTGGAGCCTTAAACTTCATCACAGGTACTCAACTTCAGCGATAAATAGCAGCTCTGTTTCCTTTGTCGATGAGCTTCTTGAAATACCAGATAGTCCATTCTTAGATAACATGCTCTGAGCGTCTGTAATCGAAAACCCTCCCAACACAAAAGGTTTATTTGGATACATACGAAATGCTGTAGAGAATTCCCTATCCGTGATATTTGGAGACTCAACTTGGTTGCCATCCTCGCCCTTAGTGGCAATTCCTAATAACGCTGAAATACTGCTAGAAACATGAAAGACAACATCTGACTCACCTATATTTGGCAGTACATACAATGTAAGACCACTTTCTACTACTTGCTGTTCTATACCTGTAGTCGTCCCAACAACGGCTGTTGTTTGTAATTCTCGGTCTGCGATAAAGCTCTGCTTTTCGATATCAGTAAGCTTTGCGATTCGGTGGTTAAACGCAGTGGTGCGAAGCCGGTTTTTAGCCAGGATTGTTCCCTGCTCTTCCAACGCATTTATAACTAAATCCGTACCTGAACTATGAGACAAAATCGCGGAACCAGGGCTTGTTAGACCACCAATAATACTGCCTGTAGAACGAGGCGATGTTGCGAGTCCGATACTACTTCCACCAATCGCCGCATCAACGATATTTGCATCCAAACTCAGACTCGTATCTTCAGAGATCTCGATAGCTACTAGCGTTAGTGAAAATCTGACTTGCCTTAACTCTCTCTCTGTTTTTGCATCCACAAACCTTCTAACACTCTCAATTTGTGAAGGAAGCGCCTTAACTAATAGCGAATTATCCGAACGCAACTCCCGAACACTTGCCCCTTCGTCGCACCGAGTTACAAAAACAGGAACACTCGACTGTTCGACTTCAGAAGCCGCTTTTTCTCTTCTTCTAAGATCCTGCTCTTCTTTGCACCCAAGAATAATTTCCACACCATTTTTAAAATCCAACAATGGGTCAACTTCTCCCTCTATTTTCGAATACTCATCTCCGGTGGAACGTACCGCGTCACTGGTCGCAAATGAATTGTTACCTTGACTCTGGTTATTCTTTTCTTCTCGTTTTTTGCCTATGCCGTAGCCATATTTACCGCTTGCGCTGCGAATAGGGAAAACCTTGGTAACGTATTTATTAACTACCAGAGAATTACCAGCGATATCTATTTGCAGGCCAGTAGACGCTTCGATAGAAGACAAGAGTTCGCCGTTAGTGGAGCCAACAGAAGATACAGAGACTTTGAGTGTTCTATCTACACCCGCCCTGTACTCGATTTTCAGTCTGTTAGATCTCGCCAGTTCCGAAAGTACGGCTCCCAGCTCAAGATTCTCAAAGCTCATACCAGCTGGCTCGTGATACCACTCGGGATACTCACTTTCCTCTTTGGTAAGTGTAGGAGCGTACATTGTGCTGAAGTGAAATACAGATGGCGTCTGATCAATATAATCACGCTTCGCCTGCGCCATTGTGAGCTCACTCTTCGTGGTAGTAGCAACTTCATCCGGCTTTGTAACCGCACTGCACCCAGCAAGAAGCAATACCGAGGAAACACTTATAAAAAACCCGCTCTTCATTTATCTCACCCCTGTAACGTAACGACTAAACTCTTTATCACCCTGATAAAAGAGAGCATGTATCCCGTTCTGAAAGTCACCATAATTGATTCCCCTTTTGTCGACTTCAAAAGGAGCTATAAGCTTTTGAATAATGAGGTCCGTACTACGCTCTATGAGGCACATTTGTCCGACAACTTTATGCTCACCAACTCGATCTATTAGACCCTGATTGTCTGGAAAAAAACTGTTAACAAACCTTTTAACATTTTCGTCAAGCGAGCCTTTATTTATTACAAAGCCGAAATAACCCCGCTCTACATCTTCAATATAAAGCTCATCGTCAGCCCTGAAGCTGCACCAGTTCTTAATATCTTTAATGTCTGTTCTAACTGACTCCACCTTGACCACTGGCTCCAACCTTCCGGCGGTAATTAAGGAAGCAGAATCCGATGCATCCCCACCGCGAACAACTTCACCCGCATCTATGAATGTAATTTCATGCAGCTCGGGTAATCCTTTAACGGAGGTCCCAGGCCGAACAACTGCGCCATCTATTAAGTCATCACTTTTAATGACTGTGTTCGCTGATGCACTACCAACAATCAAACCGCATAAAACGAATAAATACTTCACACACCACCTCTTTGGTAAATTACAAGACTCTTCCTTGCATCGAATTGAAAGCTATAGTTATCCAGCTGCGGATAGAGAGATTTCCAATACTCTACGACTGACTTAATTTCATTTAAGGTGGCGAGTCGCTTATCAACAGTGACAACTGACAGCTTGATATTCTTTGCTGGGAGAACAGCACCAGACTGAGCCATAAACGCGCCTCCGTCCTTTAGCTTCCAACCGAGTTCGTTCAAAAGCCCTGCGAGCTGTTCTGGTAGGGTCACGAATCCACTAAGAGCAAACTCCCGTTCATCAACCTCACCAACAAATCTTCTGAACTCTGTCTCGCTGTATATTCGATTGTTGAGCTCTCCTACCCCGTGCTGTTTCAGCTGAGCTAAAACCTTCGGCACAGAACGTTTGTCGTTGAGGCCATAAACCTCAACGTATTCGATGTCGGACTTTAGGTTGGAAAATCGATATGCAGTAAAAACCGGCTTAGAAGATAAAGCGTCGGCAACACTAAACACTCTTTTTGAGGATATTGCTGCGCGTTCCTTGTTTGCTACAGCAACAAGGAGCACTGCAGAGGCTTCTTTCACAGCCTTTTTCACAGGCTCAGAATTATTGAAATGAGGAAATCCCTCTTTAAACTCAACGACAATATCTGGGGATGGTCGTGAGTCATTTTCTTGCGTTGATTGGCAACCGCTAAGTAATACCAAAAGCAGGACAACTAACCTTTTCATAAAACGCTCAACTATTTAACTTGAGAGCATTTTATCAACGCAGTGGTGGATATTTTTTCTGTCAAAAAAAAAAGACTGCATCTATGCAGTCTTTTCTTAATAGATGGGGAGCTTTTCACGCATGAAAACCGCAGACCAAACTATTATTAAACCGTGGAGAAGCAGGTTCACCACAGCTTAATAACAATTTAGCTTCCGCTGCACCCCATAAGGGCGGGAAAGCACCAACAATAAATTTGTACATGTACAAAAGTTTTAAGCTGCTATGCCCCGTGCCTCATTCATTTCATTGGCTATAATCTCCATAGCCTCCTGATAGCTCACTCCGTGCTTATCACTAATCTCTTTAATATATGCTTTCTCATTTGGGTCTGACCAACCAAGGACCAGTACAAGACTGGGTGGTATAGAGCGAAACAGCTGATTGTTCAACCGCTTGTTCCTACACATTACAAAACCTTCCGAAAACTTCTTATCTTCTTTTGTCACGGAAGACAAAATGGATTTTTGGTCATCAGTAAGTTTCTTAAACTTGGCTATCTCTTCATCTTCCCCAGGCTCGACAGTAAGCACTTCCCACCATTCACAGAGTTTCAACAAAGCTCCTGCCTCGTCAGAGAAATCACCAATGTTCTGAGTAGCGATCCAATACCAAGCGTTTAATTTACGCCACATTTTTACAATTTTTACTGCAGCTGGAACAAGAATAGGGCTCGCCTTACTCGTTTTACTGACAATGTTATGCCCCTCATCTGTAATAACAATAATAGGCCGCCCTGAATACTGCTCCCGTTCTGCAATATCGTTGATATTATTTAGGATTGATGCATACGCCACAGCAAGCTCAGCTTGCTTTCCATCCCGAGTGACATCCCCGAGATCAATATGCATTACGTCAGACTCTTTCCATAGCTCTCCATGCCGATTAAACAGTTCACCCGCAAGACCCGTGCAGAAGAATCGCATTGCTTCGTAGAAATCAGATAAATTGTCTCTTTGTTTATCCCTTAAATCAGGTTCATGTCTTAGCATATCCAACATCGCTTCAGCAATATCCTGCGGCAATGGATGTGCATCACCTCTATCCCTACAGACCTTCGCTGCATTAATGATTGCCCTTCTGATAATGGCCTGATCTGAAATGGACAACTCTTTGTTTCTGTCGGCATCGCCACCAGTAACGATGATTCGCGTTACCAACTCCATCTCTCCGAGATAATCCTTTTCATCTTCATCCTCTTCAGATGAGTTGATGTCTATTTCAACGTTCCCCAAAGGGAGGCTTTCAAACTGAACATCGTCCATTGTTGATGTCTTTTTATTTATTAGTTCCTCAAGTTTCTCTTCCTCAGCTAATGCTTTATAGGCGTTAGCGTAGGGAGGAATGATCGCATTATTTCCCTTTGCCAGTTTTAAGCTAGTTACATCTCTGCCTTTAGCTCCCAAGTAGCTGACCATTCCTTTAAAAGACTCACCCTTCTCGATGATAAAAACTCGCGCATTATGCTGCGCAACATAGGAAAGCGTTTCTTCAACAAGTTTGGCAGATTTACCAGCCCCCGTGGAACCAATCATAATCTTATGCGAATTCGCCACCCTGTCTTTCAATGTGTCATAACACATCGGTTCGCCGCCACGATTAAACTGTATTTGCACGGGAGTTCCAGTCCCGCGCCCTCTCCCATTGATAGGAAATAGATTGGCTATATGCTGAAGTGTAAGTTTAATCGTGCGCTTTCTATTTGAGTTAAGTGACCAACGATAGTTACCAGGAAGGTTTTTAAGATATGAATCACAGGCGAGATCATCATATTCGTCACTAATAATTTGAAGCCCAGCATCTCCGGCGAGCCCCACAACAACGTCTTTTTTACGTTTGAGATCACGGTGTGAATCGGCCTTTACAAAGAACCCCATCTCAACAGGGTAAATGCCGTTTTGCTCAACAAGGGCACGCTCTGCGATATCAGCTTCCTCTCTAGCAGCTTCAGCTTCAACACCATCACCGACAGCCTTTTTTCTCACTCGTATAATATCGTTTCGAGTGACTTCCTTATCTAACATGATAATAGTCATCACAAACATGCAACCTGCAGGTAAAGCGTCAAATAAGCACGAACCATCCTTCGGACTGCTTAAAGCCCCAATGCTTGGTACATTTCTCATGTTCTCTACAGTAAGAAATTTGTGCGGCATTGAATCAAATTCCCATGTCCCTTTTTTCACGTCAGATACCGGAGGTTTCATGCTAAGTAAAGCTGAAAAATCTCTGCCAATAGGAACATCATCATCACCAGGATAAGGGAACTTTTCTAGTGCAGCATCGACATCTCCATCTGTAAATTCAGGCTTAGGGTTAAACCACCGGAACATCCACTCGTAATATCTACGTCCGTCCAACTCTTTAACATCTACACCAGAGGGCGTTAGCTTTCGAAGCTGGTTAAATAGCTTGTCGCGTACATTCTCTAATTCTTCTATTGGTGTTGTGCTTTCATTCTTACGTTTGATATTTTTGCGATAGATGATAATCCGGCCCAGAGTTTCTTTACCGCCAAAGCTCTGATTTGTCACCTGTGTATCAACAAAAATGCCTTTCTCGCCTGCTACGCCACTAAGGTGTGTTTTGTAAAGCTCATCAAAGACAGCTTTAAGCGGATCCTCTTTGTATGTCTTCTCAGTAAACTTAGTTTTAAACTCACAAGCAGACTTGATTGTTGACTGCAAGCTATACGTGTTTCCGAAAAACACCTGAACGACCCACGGGTTTGTTTTATGTTTTGGAATACTGTCCTCAAGCAACCTCATTGTTCTATCTCTCAGGTTTGCTAGAGTTGAGATAGGCAAGCCCTCAGTATTTACCGTTCTGAATTCGAATCCTGCTGCAACTGAATGACAGTCTTCAAGAAGAAACATCTTTTCTTCAGGCAGGACATCTATAAACGGCAGTTCATCTGTGAAACTTTTCTTTCTTCGATACTGATTAATCTGATCATCTTCTTTCACCATTTCGGACGGTGAAACATCGTGAACACGAAAAGCATTTAGCAGTACCTCAGAATAGGAGTTAAGAACCTTTATGGCTTTTTGGAACTGCATACTAATACCCCAGCTTATAGTGTACTTTCTCGTACATAGCGAATTTCGACTTGTAACCAGATGAAACGGAACCATCACTTCCCCGTTTAGGAAACACATACATTTCCAATTCAGGATTCGGTAAACGAAGGTCACTGTTGTATGTCACTCGCTCGTCGTTTCGGTCACTAATTTGACTCCATGAAGACCTTGCTTCATCAACGTTACCGCCAAAGACATTGCGCTTATGCATCTCATGCACCTCGCGCATCGTCAAATTGTCCTCATTATCAGGTGTCGATTGACACCCCATAAGCAAGAGGGAAACTGCGATACTAGTCACCGTTAATAGCTTTTCTTTCATAATATTCCGCCAAATCAGATTCGAAATTATCGTTTAGGATTTTTCTACCTTCAGGGTCATAATTGATCTCTAGTTGCTGCGTAAGTTGCACCACAACATATTGTCCAGGTGGAGCAATTACTAAATCTCGCATGTTTTCATATCTCTTTGCGATCACCTCTGCAGTGGCATTGGAAGCTCCACTTAATCCCTCCCCTACTGCCAGCTCTCCTGAATTTCCAGTAAATGCTTGCTGCAACCCGTTTGCAGTTTCTGAGACGTCAAATTGAGCATTAGCGAACCCCTCACCAATACTCGCAAGCCCAGCTAGCCCCCCTGCAACAGCTGCATATTCCATCAAGTCGCTGTACTTTCTCCCCTTGATACAAGGCGAGCCATAAGGGTCGGTTAAGTACCCAATTCCTCCGCCTTGAGCTTCCGACTCTGTAGCCCCCACAGAGCTAATTGTGCCATCTTCAAAAACGAAGGTAGCGCTGGTAATAACACCTTGAACACATGAGGTAGTCCATTCACCTACTGCATAGCCAGACATTCTCATTTGAGCTATGTGAGGAAGGTGAATACCACTTGTCATCAGATTTTCTCTGCCAAGTTCTATCTTGAAGTAATAAGGGGAGGTTACTTTGCCTGAGTAGGGCGTCACGCCAACAAGTTCTGTTAACACAACCGCATCGTAAAGAATCGCTTCTTTGTCAATAGTGGCATATTGTACGAACTTATCCTTTTCCTTTTCCTCTTTACTTTCACCAAAGTTAATTCGCTCTTTTTCTTTGCTAAAGCTTTCAAAAAGTCCGTCTTCTTTTGCATCCGCTGGCATGACCCATTCAACATCATTAGATGATGTAAACGCGCCGACACTAAACTCTCCCGAAGACGCTCCCGCATCATCATCAGAAAAATTAATATTTTGTGGTAATGGTTCTCCCTGACCCTGTTCAGCATCAGCCTCTTCAGCAACTACATAATCAGAAAGCACTTCGTCGGAAGACTGACCTACCCACATAGATGTGCTTCCCTCTGAAGGTAAGGACAGCCCATACTTTTCTTGTATTTTTTGTTCAATCAACTGGGATATCTTTTCACCTTCAATATCATCACTAGAATCACCAACTGGAGACCCGACTTGTTGAGCCAGTTTCTCTAGTTCATCAACCCTATTAAGCATCTGTGCCATTTGGGCACTAATACGCGCCCTATCCTGCGCTGCAGTATCCTGAGCATCAGGATCTGCCTTTACAGGTTTCGCTTTCTGAATATGGTCTGGTTTACTGTCTGCAGTAACAATTGCATCATCGTCACTTGAAAGAGCAGAGAAAACACCAACAACTGCAACGATAGCCACAACTATGCCTGCCAACTTAAGGGCAGGGGAGTTTTGTAAAACCGTACTCATCCTCCACTCCTTACACGCAAATTAGTCCGAAGGTCCCCCACCGTAACTACATAAACTGCAGTTTCGCTATTTTCCAAGCTGACCCCCAGACTCTTATGCTGAGAAGATACCGATACTCCATTAATACGGGTGGCAAATTTTTCCAACTGAATAGTCACAGGCAAATGACTACTCTTATTCCGTACTTTCAATGCTGTTACCGTGTAGTTACCTGCAGTAAAAGCAGCAATTGGAGAAACCGAAAGACCATTCCCAGGATAGAGAAAATCTAGGTTCTCCGAAGCATCTAACGGGCTGGTTTTCACCCCATTCAAATGCTCAATAGCATGGCTAGGCGCGTATAATTGCTGGCTTGCATAGCGCACTAACGCCACAGGCGTAACAGCCTGTTTTGTTCTCAATAAGCTATTCTGATGCGTATAACCGTCTATCTCCTTACGCCCACTTGCTGAACCAACCAGAATATCGACAGGTTCAGAATCCATCTCATTGTTTGAACCACGAACCACTAGAATGTAGGTATTGTTTGTCTTCTGCCCCTTTGCCATTAACCGAATCGCAGACGGTGTTTTTAAGGGAGATTTAGGCATCAGATAGATGACAGTGCCGAGGTTCTGGTATCTATAGAACTGTTTAAAAGCTGGCGTAACACCAAGAGCAACAGGCTCTGGGAACTTTATTTTCTTATCCTCAGCTATTTGCAAGTACACAGCCACAGGAACCTCACTGCCCTCTGTCCACTGAACATACTTGGTTGCAAAAGCATCAGCTGAAAACCAACTCGCGATGATAAATACAATCCCTCTAAACATTACAACCTCTGACTTGGGGCAAACTGACCGGAAATCTTTAACTGCCACGGATTTAGATGACGAGGCATGTGATGTGGCTCGACAATAAAGTGATACACCATTAGGTCATTGCGAATTTCATAATCTTGGATCTTATCTATCACTCTTGCCGCAAAGGTCACATGAAAAACGTTATTACCCTTAGGCTCGACGATGAATCCGTTATTGTTTGCCAGTACTTCAGTCGCTTCCTGTTCCCATATAAATTGACGACTACGATTTCTGTAATTGGACTGTTCACGCTTAGCGAAATTTTGAAGCTCAGATAAAAAGCTGTTTCCAAACCAGTTCTGGTATTGACGCAGCTTTTTAGGGAACTCAGTGGAACCATCTTCTTCCCAGGTATTGACGCCTCCAAACATAGTGAAAGCAAAATTAAATGCGCTTGTCTCAGGCACTTCACCTATTCTCGCCTGCCCACCAACTGATAGATCAGGGGGAGTCCAAAACGTATATTGTTTAGGAACGTTCATAACGCCAATATGTGCGTTAGCTAACAGGCACATCAGCCCTATATTAAGAATCACTAGAAAACGTATTGTCTTCTCTTTTTGGTCTAATGCGCTCTTCGCTTTACTCATCGCCATCTACCACTTGAACTAACATCCGCTTTGACCGACCAATACACAAAGGCTGGTCTTCGATATATAAATTCGATTTATTAATAAGCTTTGGGAACATTCGGCCTAATGAAATCTTAAGTTTCATGCCAACATACCCTCTCGGCTTTCCCGACTTTTGTGCTCTCAGCCACTTGATAGCGATAGTAGAGAAAACCCCAGTTAAAAAGAAAAACAGAATCAGAAGAAAGACACCAAGATTACCTAAGACCCCAATCAAAAATGTCATAGCTAGCCCACTAAAAAGGCCAAACCCAACGGAAACCATGAGTTCTGTTTCATTTAAGCCCATCAGAACAACCGGTTCCTCGTTTAATAGTGACGGAATATATTGATCAGTATATTGCTCTTCTGATTCCATTTCTTACCCCAGTTAGGAAACAGCTCCGTTAGCGAAACCTAACAGTAAAAAAACAACCACAAGGACACCAATTTGAACAAACGATTGATTGAAAAGCTCACCAAGTTCCAATTTACCTTTGCGCCATTCGATAACTAGCATGATTATGTTGTATGCGACCACGACAAACGCAATACCGCCAATCAAAAGGAAAGCGAGAGAGAAACCGTTACTAACAAGATCCTCTAAAAACTCCCAAACCGTCTGATCCTCAGCATCATCAACCATCTCATCCGCAAACGGTAGTCCCCCCGCAATTGACTTTACGCTAAAAAAGACACTTAAAAGCCCTGCGCTCAACATATTTATAATTTTCATATTTACCTCAACCGATTCCTAAAAAAACACTCACAACACACATTAAAACGAACCCTCGTATCGCAAATCCAACAAATTCACCAAACTCGATTTGCCTCTTTCGCCATGCCGAGAGTCCACCCAAAAGCATTATTAGTAATGCAAACATTAAGAGAATAATCACTACAAGCGCATGAAAGTCTGCAGACTCTTCCATGCTAGTACCCGCCCCCTGCTCAAACTTCTCAGACGCTACGGTTGAAAAGAAGACAGGCTTAGCAAGATGCTTAGTCATTGCGCCCCTCCTATTACCATGAGCTCATCGAAAGAGCGTGGTTTTGTCGACGGGCTATTAATATGTCGACTAACAGCACCCTTCATTTCCTCTAGATTCCAGAGCAAGCTTCGATATTCGAAAACCTGCGGGTCAGAACTAGAAGAGTATCCTTCAGCTTCTCGCACCAACTGCTTCACAACCTCCAGCTCGTTAACAATTTGCTGCAGCTTTTCTTTTTCGATTTCTGATGCAGCGAAGGACGGCAGCGTGTAAAAACACAAGACCAGCGCAATAAGCTTTTTCATATGTTCAAACTCCTACTCACTTAAGCTTAACGTCATGATAAAAGGAGAAATCGCCATTTTTTTTGATAGAAAAAAAAAAGGTGACTTTAGAAGCCACCTTTTTTTGTACATGTACAAATTTTCACTAAATGTATTTTTTGTAGGATGCTGTTGTATATGCGACTGCTACACCAAAGCCTGCAGCGAAGGGGAATATTATAAATACAGGGTCAATGCTATTAGGCCATGCAAGATAGAGAAATGCTGCGAAGGAAAAGCTGGGCACAACCAGACTCCGCGAAAGCTTAAATATAGCTCCAGACTCCCTGCCACCGCCAGCTCTTCGCTTATCGCGTTCAAAGATCCCAATAACAAAGCCAACAACCCCAAAGAAAGCGAACATGACTAAGCTAAAAATAAACACAAAGAAACGGATAAACGTTAGCAACATCATATTCACTGCAGCCCCGAGGTAGGTGCTAACTCCCCCTCCGTCGACCTGCCCCAACGACATAACACCCAAGTCGCTCATCCAGTTCGCAATTGTTCCAACAGTGCTATCAAAAATACTCTTTGCAGTAACACCAGTAAATAGCTCCAAGGCGTTGTGTTCAAGCTTTATGTTTAGGTAAGCCAACTCTTGCTGCACCATAGCTTGGCTATGGGCCAGACCACTAGGCTCCCACCAGTCAAAGGCCATCCCGCACCACTCTATAGCAGTACTGATTAAAGCACTCACAAAGAGCGTAATGAAAATATAGACAGGAACTGCTACTAAATAACCAAATAACCCTCGGTTCTCGCTCGACGAAACTCTTTTATCATTAGATTTGTCACCCATTTAGTTTTGCTCCCCAATTGTCTGAGGTCTGATAATTCTCTTTCATAGCAGCTATCATATCGGTGATATCGTCCGGCAATTGCACACGGTCTGCGGAAAATAGAGGGAAACGCAGTTTATGCAGCTCACCACCGTTCTTGAACATAAAAGCCTGACCTTTAGAAAGAGACACTAAATCAGCAGGTTCTATCATGGGCAGCTCTTTCGTAGTAAGTCGATCTGAATTATCCGTTGAATAACTGGTTAACGAGCCATCGTCCCTCGTTCCCCCCACTTCAGTCACTGAACTTACTTCTACCATAGGAAGTTGCTCAGTAAGAAGCTTTGCAGTCTCTACTTCGCGCACCCTCATCATTATAATGTTTTGTAAGTTACCTATGATTTGAGAGGCTTTAGCTGGAGAACCAATTTTTGCCTCAATATCTTTTAGAGTTTGCGTATAAACGTGCGCCATAATCCCTGCGCCCCCAGCTTTATTCAGAATCTGAATAATCTCATCACCAGTAATCAGCTCATTAAACTCATCTAAATGCGCGATGATAGGAACTTTCGGGGCCTTTTTCCGTTTTGGCTCATCGAAATTGGAACCATGCTTGTATATGTCACCAGCAACGCTCGCCAAGTCACTGAGCATCGCGCTTGCAACAGCTACTGCGACTACAGGATCTGTAAGTGCATCAAGACCGACATATATCACTGCACGACGAGAAATAGCATCTCTGAGTCTTAACCTTTTCTTTCCTTTTGTATCAGCCATAGGACTTAGCAGCTCTTTTACTTTTCCCGTTGTCATCTTGTCAAGAAAAGGGAGCAGAGATGCAACAAGCTTATCGTAGTACTTCTTGTCATACTCAAGAGCACTCACCAAACCACGAATAATTGGATCATGGTTCTCTACCATTACATCTTTCGCAAAGTTAGTAAGAGCAATAACCTTTTTACTTCTTTCCGCTCTACTGGCTTGCATGTCTGAAACGTCAGCCTCAATTTCATCCACCGTTTGCATCCAGTCAGGGTCATCTTCACTCATGACCTTTTCCATGTACTTCTCTAAAAGCTCATCAGTATGGGAAATATAATGGGCAAGCTTTTCGTAACTAGGTTCTTCGCCAATCTCTTTGATAGCTTGCGCATTGATATTTACAAAGCGCCAAGAAAACTCTTTAAACGCGGCACTATTGCCTCCGTCTGCAAGTTGGTTTGTAGCTCTCCCCGCAACTTCAGTAATTTTTTGGAAGTCGCTGATAGGGTTGTACAAACAACTTAAGTCAGGAAAGCCTAAATGAAACATATAGAAGTCATCTAATCTGCCAGCTTCAATACAGCTAATGATGCATCGCTTTAAAAGCTCACCATCCCCTTTAGGGTCAACAACCAAAACTACGTTCCCATCGTATGAACTGTCCCTCTTAGATTTAGCCCCTGCTTTTATGTCGGAATCTATAATGAGTTCCGCAAGTCTCGTTTTACCCACTCGGGTAGCTCCAAAAATGCCAGTATGTCCAACACGCTCACCGTTGGGCCAAAGAAACTCCTTTTCATTGGGTTCTATGCCATGAATAGCTGGATTCCCACCAATGTCAGGCAAGGGACGAAAAGGGTTGAGAGCGCTATTTGAGTTAAGCAGCTTTACTATTCGCCTTAGTCCTTTCGTATCACTATGTTTCGTACAGAAATTTCTTACAGTAGTAAACAGGTTGCTATCTACTACGTACTTTACGTTATGATCTCGTAGTGTATCTCTGAGCCGTTGTGTGTGAATTGGGAGCCATCGAAACCCTTTGCCGAGAGAAACATAATGACGTGAAAACTTAGTTCTACTGGGATCTATTTCATAGTGACGTAATCGTCGGATATTCTTTTGGTATCGGCTTAAATACAAAGCATCCTTTAGGTACAGCCCCCCGAGAAACGCAGTACAAAGAGCACTAACAAGCGATACAGATTTAGTCATAAAGAGGTAATGATAGGCATAGTAGCTCCCTACACTAGCTAAAAAGCAAACACCTGCCACATACCATTCACCAATAGGGCGCAATAGCGCCTCACGAGGTTGAGCGCTGCGAATCATTGGTAAACCCTCCCATCGCTGATAATTACAGGATACCCCTTGGCTATACCCACGAAAGGCTCTGATGAAGCAAATATGGTCTGTAAACCAGCTTTCATTAGGGCATGTTCAAACTTAGAAAATATTGTGTAGGACTCTGCATCAATCACTATAACGGTAGCGTTAATATCTCTAAGCTCGGACAAACGAAAGTTTAGCCATTGTTGACTGGTCTTCCCTGTACCTACCAAAGCTACAGGTCTAGAAGTAAGACTTTTGAGATCAGCGGTAAGAAGGTATGGCTTGACAACGCCAAGGGGGATCTGTGCTTCTATCGGAAATAGGTTATTAACATCCTGTTGTATCTGTTCGACGGTATATTCTTTAAGTGGCTTTTCAACAACAGGCTCATTGTTGGTGTATTTAGATAAAGGAACCGTTCTTCCGCTATCAAATACTACTTGGCTTTTTGCCCAGGCGTTTGCGCTAATAACCATAATCAGAATAACGAATAAACGGATCATAGAGCCAACACCTTATCAGCATATTGGTACGCAATACGATCAAGTACAGGACGATGGTAATAAGCAACAAGAGACCTTAGACTATCGACACGTTTATCTTTCATGCCTTCCGCTAAAATGTCGCATACCACAGCAATATTTTTGGCTGGGTGGAGTGACATAGCAAGGTTTCCATTAAACCGTTGCTTGTGAAAGCTCCATTCGATTTGCCCTAATCCGATTCCAAACTTTTTTGCACCGTCATCTATAACCTTTCTCGCTGCAACAAGCGCCTGCGCTCTGCTGGTGTAATAGTGTCCCACACCATTTATGTTTAATGTCCAAGGCCACGGTTGCGGCCTTCCCTTATAAAAGCTTTTTGATTCATGCGTGATAATCTTTTTAACAACGGAGACCGGCAAACTGCTTTTACAGTTATTTTTGATTAGCAAGGCAACAGAATCCGCAGGCCCTTCGCTAGAAATTAACTTATCAACGACACTGGCAAAAGAACCACTACAGACAAACAAGAAGGCAATTGCCATAAGATGTAAACTTCGCATAGCTATTTACCTACAAAACCCGAGAAGACACTGAGGGCCATTCACTAGGCGCTTCTTCTGTAGTTTCGAGCCCTCTAAGAACAATCACTCCTTTTCTATTGAGATCTCTCGGTACTTCCATCGCCTTCGCCCACTTAATAATTTCAGCATTATTTTCTTCAGGAAACACAACTTGTAACTGCTTAATTTCACCTCTAATGAGTTCAGAATAGGCTTTGCTATACTCTCTCTCACACGGGGCACAATCATGCTTCACGTAAACAATTTTACTTATCGCCAGATCACCACTTCCAGAAGAGTTCAGGCTAAAGCTATTTTTTATTTTGTTCTTTGCTCCGGCCTCCAAATCAGCTGAAAAAGCTTTGCCCGAGTTATAGTCAGCAATCATTCCGCGCCCGTATAGCTCCACAGACGCTACCTGAACAGCCTTACTGAACTCTTGCACCTTCATAACGTTTTCGAATTCAAGCTGGGCTATCTTTCTTGCATATTTCTTACGTTCCTGTGGGGTACGGGCTTCGATGCCAAGAAAGTAAAGAGGATTCTTACCAGGAGTAAAGTACCCTCTGGGAGAGTTCTCTTTCAAATGCAGATACCTTTCGTACTCTTCTTCATCAATACCCCACGCATCCATAAAGCTTTCATTGAAAGATGTCTGAACAACAGAGTGCTGGTCTATATTTTCGTTTACAACCGTTTTCTCCTTCAGCTCAGAGCTTTGTGCAGTGGCTTGAGCAAAGGCCGATACACTTACTGTCGCAAGGATTAAAAATATGACTATTACTTGCACAGCGCACCTCCTTTCCTCTCATCAATGAAGACTCTAAAGTCTGCTTTGCTATCAAGTCTCGCGACTTCAATATCCCTATCACACTCTGGGTAAGGATTATCTACAACAGCATCTACAACCCTTGCACCACCGTTAACATCGAGATATGCGCCATCATAGTCACCAGTAGACTGACAACCGCAAAGTACCGTAACGCACCCAATTAGGAACCATTTCATTTGATTATCTCCTCGTGGACGATACCGTCTTCATGCAAAAACGTTACGTTTTTTCCATTGATAGACTCTAATGTCCAAAACCCTCTAGGATCGCCTTCATAAAGCTTGTAGATGCTGTCAGGAGCTCCCCTATCGTATGCCACAACTCTTTTTCTACCTCCCCAAGACTCTATGTGAAGAATATTGATATCAAACGATTGCCTCTGTTCACGAATATCAACTTGGAAACCTTTAATGCCACTCGTTATTTCACTCAGCACTCCATCTCTGTTCCTTCCATCTCTTCCAATCGCTTTCAGAGTATTATTCACATTTAGTAAGTTAGCCGATATGGATTCAAGGCCAGTGTCCGAGCTTGCCCCTACACTTGTTATTGCGGATTCCAAGCCAGAAACTTTATTCTCGATGCGCTGAATAGTTCCTCTTAATGCCTTCAATTCCTGCATGAGAGCTATATTGATTTCAGCTGGCGCGGCATTAACCTCCTGCTCTTCAGTAGCAGTAGGCTTAGAGCTGTTTTGGGTAGAACTAAATGAGACAGCATCCATTGGGTCAAAGCCCACATTAAAGCTATCATCTTCGTTTCGCTGTACGCTGCTACTTTTAATTACAGCCTCAGTGGTAGTGTTTGAAGAAGGCTGTTTTTCTTTCTCTGAGGAAAACACATCAGAGAATATATAGGCCACAACGCACAACGCTAATGCTCCCCCTAATACAACAACGCCTTTATACTGGCCTTGTTTTTTCGTACTTTCCTCCATTGAGAACTGTGGCTCATCAGCTTGCGAAGCTTCTGGAGTTTCAGGGGAGTCTAAATCTCTTTCTACATCAGTCACTGCTCATGCCTCCAACTAAACCTCTATATTCATCTTTCAGAACAAAACTGACTTTTCTTCTGAGCGGGTCCTGAACAACTCTAAAAGCCTCGCCAGACAGCACACCCAGTACATCTCTTAGCGTCATCGGTGTGTTAGACATGTCTCTATGAACAATACTTATTGGGTTATCAAGCATGATGTTCATTGCAGGAGACCAAAGCTCGTAATCTACTAAGCTGTAACCACTATCATCGAGCACATAGTCGATAGCTTGACGAGTGTTCAGAACCACAGCGGGAAACCTCAGTTGAACCACTGCCTTTAGAGGGTCACGCTGAACCTCGGTGGCTCCTAATCTTACAGACGTATATCTATCAACTTGTACAGTGCTCTGTCCAAATGCCTGAACACTCAACAGAGTCAGCAAAAAAATGCCTACTAACTTGACCACTTGTTCACCATCTCTCTAATAATGTTTTCATTTTGTACAAACAACTCTTTTTCGGATAACGAACCACGAGAAACAGCATTAAGCGTTCGCTGCAGTATTGCGGTGAAACCAGGATTGAATAGTTCAAAATCATCTGCGTATTTACTAAAGGTTTTTGACGGCTTCGATACTTTTCCAGATTTAACAATTAAGCCTTTTTGAAATGCTCGCTTAATCCCGTCAGAACGAGTAGCTGGAGTGCCAATGCCATCCCCCTCCTTCAAAAGCTTTTTAACTTCAGCATCTGTCTCAAAACGGTGGGGGTTTTCCATTGCCTCAATGAGCTTCCCTGAGGAAAGCCGAGGTGGAGGCGTAGTAACCTTTTCTTCTACAACTGTATCTACCACCGTAGCCTGATCACCTTTTTTCAACGAAATAGCGCTTCCCTTTTTATTCCTACTTTTTGAGTCAGGAGTCAGCAAAGCATCCTTCCACCCAGCATCTATAGGAATATTTTCGTCCAAGCGCAGCTTTACCTTTCCACTTTGAAGCACAGCTTTTGTTACTTCATAACGATAAGGCTTCATGAATTGCTGTACGTATCTGAGTGCAACCAAAAAATAGACAATAAGCTGTTTGTCAGTCAGCTTCTTAAGGTTAATGCCGTTCTTTGAAGGAATAATGCCGTGATGAATAGCAACTTTTTGGTCATTAAAACAGCGAGGCTTGTTCTCAAAGTCGAAGTCCAATGACTTGATTTTATCGATGTTGTTTAGGTGATTGATTACTTGTTTAGACTCACTAAACATACCATCTGGGAGATACCGGCAATCAGTTCTGGGATAGGTGACAGCAGAGATAGGCTTATCATACAGAGTTTGCAGCAGTGAAAGCGTTTCATCCGCTTCTATCCCGAACTTATCTGCATCAATCTGTAATGAAGCCAGGTCATAGGGAAGCTCAGCACCTTTAGACTTTTCAGTCTTCTCTATCTCTGAAACCGTAAACGACTTACCTTTGACCATCTGTGCAAAGGTGTCAGCAGTGGAACGATTAACGCAACGCCCGTTCTCATCGATATATTCTGCAGGCATTTCTACAGTAGTAGAGAACTTTCCGCTTGGTGACTCACAAACCGCAGTGACAGAAAAGTGCTTAGTCGGCGTAAACGACTTTATTTCAAGTTCACGCCTATGAACTATCAGGCCAATCGCCGTAATCACTCTACCAACGCTGAATGCGCCTTTTTTGAGCTCATTCTTTGCTTTGAGACGATTAGTAAAAGCCATAGTGCAGTTCATACCAATAAGCCAATCCAGACGCCTTCTGATATCAGCCTCTTTAGCCATAAAAGCAGTTTTATCACCGGCCTGAAGAGCCCCAAACGCAGCTTTCAACGATTTATCATCTGTTGCACTGTAAAGCGCACGCTTAATTTCGCCACCAAACTTACAGTGCCTAATAATGTCACGAGCAATTAGCTCGCCTTCATTGTCTGCATCGGTAGCGATTACCAGGGTGGATGTTTTACTCAATAGCCCCTGAATCACTGAAATTACGCCTTTCATCTCTGGCTTAAGCATGAGCTCAAACCGCGAAGGGATAACCGGCAAAGATGATCCGCGCCAGCTTTTTGCTAATTTGGGCTCATAATATTCTGGAGGGGCGAGCTCAAACAGATGCCCGACAGCATGGCAGACAGCAATGCCTCGGTTAGCATCAATATAATGATTTCGCCGCTTATGCGATGCTTTTAAGCCTAAGAATGCAGCGACATCGGCTGCTTGAGAAGGCTTTTCGCAAAGATACGTTGTTAAATTTTTACTCACGAAGCTGTACCTCATCTCGATCACACAAAATATGATACAGATGAGTTCAGCTTTTTTTTCTGACTAAAAAAATAAAAAAGGCCGCTGATAAGCGGCCAATATTGGCTGGGAAATTATCTAGCTATTAATACAGTTCTTAAGGTCAGAGAAATCGTCATCGTCAACTTCTTCTTCACTTTTAATAATTCGTTGAATTTCGTTGTATAGAGAGTCGATACGTAAATGAAATTTTCTATGCATGTTCATATATATGTCGTAGATAGAGACCTCATGCTTCAGCTGGTCAGCATAAAAGCTCCAAATGTCGTGTGAGAGTTTCACACTAATTTTTTCCTTTTTAGACTGCCCTCCTACTAACACTGACCGCCAGCTCTTGAAATACTCTTTATCAACTTGCCTCATTCCATTATAGGTATTAACAAAATGATAGTTAGCACCGGCTTTAATCAAAGCTATAACGGCATCATTCGCAGATGATGATGCTCTATAGGATGACAGAGCCGTCGCCAGCTTACGCTCATCAACAGCAAGATTGACCGAAGAATTTAAACTAAGTAAATGACCTACAAGCGCGAACTGATTGCCTCTTAATTGACAAAGACTAGCCATAACTTCGGAAGGTATTGATGACTTAGCGGCTCCCACAGCAGAAATTTGGTTGTAAGAGAAAAGCGCTTGCATCAGGTATTGACTAAAAGAACGGTACAGCTCACGCTCAAAAAGCTTCTTCAGGTTAGACTTTTTCGCCAGATTTATCCCAGTGACCTCAGAGTGTTCCTGAGCTTTATGGATTCTAGCCTCATCCAGCCCAACTACTTTAGAAACTACGTCTTCTACCCTCTTCCAATCAATATCGACTGTTACTGCTTGGCTATTGTTGAGAATGTTCACAAAAGCACTAGAGTGAATTCCATCCATTTGGTACATAAGAAACACTGTAGAGCGTTCCAACCCCAAAACATCAGCGACATCCGAAGACGCAACATTTTTTCGAGCCAATAGCTCAGAAACCGCTACGTAAAAAAGTGTTCCTGCACTCAAATTCCCGCCAATTTCAACCAACATACCCTAACTCCAATTTACTGGGCTTTATTTTCGCCTCTAGTGATCTAATCTCGTCTTCCAAACGAATAACGTAGTTTATCATTCGCACAAAAGTCTAAATCTTAAACTTACTTATACGTATTCATACCCTGAAATGCGCAAATATACGGTTCTTGTAATTACGACCTATTTAGAAGGCTGTTTAAAGCACTAACGCCCGTATCATCATCGGTATCACTCTCATCGGCGTTATCTTCATCACTGTTCTCACTATTTACTCTTTCACTGAATACTTGTGGCTCAACTTCTGGTTCATCTTCAGCACAACCAGTTTGAATCAAGCTCATAGGATCCTGCGCATCCGAATCATCCAAAAGCCCTTCAATAGCCGATTTCTCTGCATTGCTAATTGGTTCGTCTTCATTTTGTACATGTACAAATTTTTCATTTAACGCATTCTCATCAATGCCCACATCAGCATTAGGGGTTTCATTAGATAACGCCACCCTGCTAAAAATTGAGGCGCTACCTCGTAAAAATCGCCAAGCATCATCAATGAAAGAAGACTCTGATAGCCACTCACAGCCAGGGCCTGATACATTTAAAAAGTGAAGAAATAGAGAGACCCTATTTAGCTCATAATGAGCCGAAGGACAATACTTATGCTCTTCATCATCTGCTCTCGCCAACTGCTCGGATACAAAGAGATATACAAGCAGCACAGCACCTTGCTTTCTTCCCATTTCAGATACTCTATCTAGCGCACAAAACTCTCTGACTGCACAAGCTAGCCTTTCATCTATACCCAGGTAGGTTATATTTGCCTCAACCGGAGCAATAAGACTCTCATAAGCAACATCAGATAAAGCCGTTTCTTTCACGAAAGAGGCCCTAAAGTTTCTTATCCCACCTTCGCTTTTTATGTCTCGCTTTTTAAAAAACACTACAGCCTCAAATACTTGTTAGGAGGGTTCTTCTCAACCACTTAGTTAACCGAGTCTGAAATAATGAACGCTTGTCAGTCATAGAATTAAAGCTATTAAACGCCATAACCGAACCAGACTCACTGAATTCATTGAAAGACTCAGCGGAATGAAATGGTGTCCATTCCTGCTGCTCACGTCCAGTCCCTATAAGGAACCTGTAATAAGGTAGATTCGTATTAGATAGTCTAGAGCTGACATCGGTAATACTTAACTCTTTCCCTCCACGAAGTCCGTTTAAACACCGCACCAATTCAATTTCATCCTCATACAACATGTAATCTTGGATGCAGCCTAAGTGTTTAGCCAAAGCCACCCCCATCTGAACTTGTCTTTTTCGGAAAGTGCGATTAATTACCATCTATCTGCACTTACATAATGGATACGATTTTCACGAGATTAATATCGAAAACTTTAAGCTCTCCGCTAAAGGTTTGTAGGACCACCTTACCTTCCTCTTCACACCTAAAGTTTTTGGCTAGGAAATACGTAGAGTCTTCACCCTCAACCTTCATAGCTATATCAGCTTGAGATACAGGCCGCTTTGTGACCTTTACCTCACCAACTACCAACGTTTCGGGTTCGTTGCGTTGCTTATCTGCTAGTTCGCCAACCTTTTCATCATCGTCATAATCTACATCAATGTTGGGCGCAGCGTCCTTTTCCTCACCCTCACTAACAGAATCATCTAAGCCAGACAATTCGCCTTGCACTTCCTCTGGCTTCGGTTCTTTAGGCGTAATTGGTTGAGTTGACGGCTCTTTAGAAGGCGCTAGTCCAAATTTGAACTCTTGCATTTGCGACTCTAGATCATCTTCAAATGACATCTTCGTTACTGCTTCGAAGAACTTTCTGTTCATACAATTGTTATTTTCAGCAAAGCCAATTGCATCTCTAAGAGCGCTAGGGCTTACATTATAAATTTTCACCATCGCAGTAAGAAGGTGAGAATCGACCACTCCCTTACCATCGTCGTAGTAAGCTGCAATCTCTGGAATATCGTTTATACGATATAGATAATTAATTAAACGAGAGAGATGTGCTGAATCCAAACCGAACCGCTTAGCTGCAACCCCTTTTTTAACTTTAAACTCTTCGATGTACCTCTTTATTTTCAAAGCCAAGAAGTGCAGCTTGTCTGGCATTGCATGAATATTTTCAGAAATATTAATAGCCGCTACTTCTGAATCATCCAGGTCATCTCTTACCTTAGCTTCGATTTCGTCCTTACCGGACAGCGAAAAGGCGGTCCACCTTCTTTCTCCAGCTACAAGCTCGTAATCATGGTCTGGATCATTTATGGGTCTAACAACAATTGGGTGAATCAGTTCCCAGTTAGACTCTTCCAGTTCTGAAATGAGAGGCTGGACATCAGATTTAGTCAAGACCCTGTTATGTGGGTATCGACGGATAGACGACACTTTAAGCTTTTTAGCCCCTTCTTGACCCTCAGAGTCATCCAACATTGAGTCAAAACTGACTGCTTCATCTATATCAAAAGACATTTTTAACCTCTAATTCTACTTACCAGTAATAGCCACAAGTTCATCCAACACGCGTCGATAAGTCGCACCCTTCGAACGATCATTTCCTGATGAGCACTTATACCAAACAGCTCGCTTATCAATTACAGCGTTCTGAACAGCAGCACTTTGCTCTATATAACGAGACGTAATTCTGTTACCAAAGAAATCTCTGGCCCATGCTACGTAGTCCTTAGCTTGCTTGCCTTTGATGTCTACAGCAGAAAGAATGACACTAGGAAGACCGAGCGATTTGTTGTATTTCTTCTTCACGGAGTTGTACAGAGTGAAATATTGCTTCACCTTTTCGATTCCGCACCCATTAAAATCAGCGTTCAATGGCATCACCACACTATTGGCAGCAGCAAGAGAGGCCATTTGGGTAAGTACGAGACTAGGTGGAGTATCAATAATCACGACATCAAATTGCTCCGCAAGACGCTTCGTATTCTCTTTGAAGTTATGTACGAACGACTCTTTACCAATCCGGTTGATATCAGCAAGCTTTCCATGAGATGCAGGAATGTAAAAAAGCTGCCCTTCGACATCTGCTCTGCATTTCCATTCCTCAACTGGAAGTAACGGAAAATCACCTTCAACAACCGACTCAAATAGCTTTTCCGAACCTTTCCCTTTGTAGTCTTTCGGCTTGCCAAGCAAGCGAGACATATCTTCCTGCCCATCCAGGTCACAAATTGCGACACGCTTTCCACACTCAACAAAGTACAACGCAAGCATTAACGCAACTGTAGTTTTGCGCGTTCCACCTTTGTTGAATCCAATGTGTATTATCACTTCGCGGCTCCTAAATTTTTTGTACATGTACAAATAACTGATGCACTAATCATTACACCTTGTACACCTTTTTACAAGCTTTTTTTGTACACTTTTTTATTTTAGCAATAAAAAAGGCGCATTCCTGCGCCCCATAAAATAAACCGGCTAAACATTATTTTTCCCGCTCTATCTTCAGCAGTTCGATTCGAGCCTTTACTCTTGGCTGTACGGAACGTCTGCCAGAGCAGAGACTTTTGTGAGTATCAACGCTGATATCCAGAGCCGTAACCCAATCATCTACGCTTAGCCCTAATTCTTTTCGTGCTCTCTTATATTCTTCTTTATTCATCTAATTATTTGAACGAACTCAAAACCAATTTGCCGAACATCTTCATTGCTCTCTTGTACCCATATGCTTCAACAACTTTAGCCAAGTCATTTAGCTCAAAACAGTTCAGTTGGATGTTGCTATTTTTGGCTTGCGCATCGCGAGCACACGCAACCCCCTTCCCATTAGCATCATTGTCATAAATACATAGTTGCTTTTTACATTCTGGTAAGTGTACACCTACATCCTGTGCAATTAAATGTAAATTATCTGCGTACATACACCCCAGGTTGACAACTCCATCCAGGCCAATGTCTTTACACATAAAATGGGCGAGCAGAGCATTAGCATGGCCCTCATGATAAATGACAGCTTTAACCCCCTTTAGCTCATTTGCTTCTTCACTTGAGGGGAAGTAGCTACAAAGGCCATTTGGATTAAATTCACGAATCATTATCTTCGCGCCATTTTCGAAAATGCGCTGGAACCCTGCAAAGCTATCACTATAGAACCTGCGAAGCGGGACAGCTGTATAGACACCATAGCGAGGTGAATATCCGTTTCGAAAATTTAAAACCTCAGCATCCCTTTCTATCCAGCTAGCAGGAATTCCTTTGCCAGTAAAATATGAGTTCTTATTGCCCCGTGAATACTTATCTAATTTCGCATACCAATTGCGCTGCTCATTCACTAGCTTTGTCTGATCAGCGGTCTCGGCCTTTTCACTTAGAATAACCTTTGTCTGTAAATCAGGTCGTGAAGTGTCCGAAGATTTATACTTTTCAAAAAGAATACTCAACGTATCAACTACTGAAGGAATGGCCTTACCTGTAGAGCTATCGCTGTAGCTTGCTCTAAGATTGAGGAACACAAAATGTGGAAACATCATTCCATCAAACTCTTTCTCATTTACATAGAATCTGCAGCGCCCCTTAGAGGCACGAGAGAGAGTTTCCACAGAGCTTCCTTTGTTTGTACCAACGTTGAACTTCATGGCAGAAGCATCAATATCTACCACTTCAGCGGCAGACTGAATCTCACCAGCGCATACCAGCAACTTATCTTCAAACGAAGGAAAATGCTTATCAATCCAATCTTTAAACCGCATAATTGTTCTTACCCTTAAACTTAATCGCTGGACTAGTAGTGCACAGCTCCTTTCCTAAAAAGTACCCTTGTAAACAGGTCGGACCCAAGGCTACTGCATCTTGAAACATGAGCGCTGTTTCAACACCCTCTATCACTGTTTTGATGCCAACGTTCTTAATCGAGCTATGTAGTGAGTTAAACAATGATGCACCTAGTTCAGATTTGTACATGTACAAAAAACTTCTATCGAACTTAACTGAGTTAAAGGGAAGTTGTACAACAGACTCTATATTTGAGAAACCAGAACCAAAATCATCCAAAGCAATCTCAAAGCCTGCAACCCTCATAGCCTCCATCACAGAACAATCAATGCCGCTGAGGGTCTGATGTTCAGTAATCTCTATCCCAATGGAATTAGGTGACAAATTGTAGTCAAGAAGTGCTTCAGCCAAAATAGCCATGTTATGTCGATTAAATGCTGAAGAATTCACGTTCAAAAAAAAGCGCGCATTTTGTACAGCGCTTCCCAGGTTCTTGAAACTTAGAATCGAACCAATAAACGCCTTTACTTGCACAGGGAACGGTATGTTCTCGATACCAATAGGAGTAAAACCGTTCTTCAATGACACACCATCTTTGTAAAACTGACATCTGGCAAGCGCCTCATATGCCCTCACCGTATTGGAGAGGTCAAAAATTGGCTGAAATACGAAATGTAATGACCCATTGAGGAATCTGAAGTCCTCACCCTCTATGCACTGACTTAAACTCACAACACGAACTCATATATATCGAACTTGTACAAAATAATATCACTGGGGAAAAACGATATTTTCTACAAGAAAAAACAAATCCCAAAAGATCTTGTGAACAGGTTCCAATAAACAACAATTATTTTACTGGTTTAAAACGGGTCGGTTAGGAAACTATACCAACAGTATCTAACACCAATAGACCATAGACTCTGATAATTAATAGGAAGTCGCAGCAGGTCGTGAAATTCAAGCAATGTACTAAACTGTTCTACTCGTACACAATTCCATAACCACTGATGAACCAATCGAGTATTAACTTTCCCTTCTCTTTTTTTGCCTGCAGCCTGCGGCGCAGTTATCTGATGTTCACCATAATTAACACGTTGTACATTTGCGCGAACTTCCTCCAAAGATATGATTTTGACTGAGGTATTTCGAACCTCATCTATAACATTTGAGTATTTTGATACCGTTTGGCGTGTAAGGCCGGAGGCTTTAGCTAACTTAGAAAACGTCACCTTTTCCCCTCTGGCTTCTAGTACCCGTATACCAGCGGTAAGCTTCCCTATTGTCTTCTTGTGACGTTCCTTGTGGGTTCTCTTAGCGGAAAGCTTCTGCTTCTCCTGAATAGTCATCTCATTATTCCCAGATAACCCCATAGCCCCTCGATGCACTCCCCCGCACGACCCCCTATAACGTTCCCATGTCCATCGGGCAATAGACTTAACTGTTGCATTAACTTGGCTATCGGACAGGTTCTCTGCGAACCCTCTTCCCGCATAGTTGTTCTTATTGCGTGCAAATGCCGACACAAACTTAAGAAATGTGTCGTATGTACCCTGTTCGCGCTCTCGGTTCACAATGCTATAAGCATAAAAACGTGTTTCCTCAAACAATAAACAATGGCGGGAGTGACTATTGGCCTCCAGATCAGGGCCTTTAGAAAAAGGGTTAAAATCAGGTAGCTCTACGGATTCCGCTAGATCTCCAAGGTTATATTCATCATTATGAAGAAACGTAGTTCTCCACCATTTATGCCCAGGAGTCTTGGCAACAGGGCCACTATATGAAGCATCGGCCTTTAATGCCGACGCCATAGCCTCATAGACACGCTTCATAAACTTAATGGGCGCGTATCTCGCTTTCTCTGTCGTACAAACAGGGGGAATTGCATAGAATAGGTGTGCGTGACCATTTTTAGGATTAGAAACAATGCAGTTAGGAGCAGGAAGCCCTACATCATCCCATACGTAAGGATTATCATGGTCCAAATCAAAGACTAGCCACGAAACCATCCCAGATCGGTTTACTTGCATATATGGGAAATTAACCGCGTATTTAACTGGTCTAACGCATCGAGCGGTCTTATCGTCGCTGCACCTAGAGAGGTATGGCGCTTCAGCAACCAATCTTTCCATGACGGACTTGTCGTTATAAGCGTAACTTTCCATTGCTTACCAACAAATCCGGTGTTGGGATGGTACGGCATTAGATGTTTTTTTAAGCGCACATTGCCATACCAGACTTAATCTAGTATATTTCATATTGTTGTTATACTCATGTATGCAACCGTTCTGAGGCGTTCTGTCGCCAAACACCACACCTCAGGGCAAATTGTATTTAAGAGAGCCAAGACTTTATGTCTTGGCTTTTCCTTTTCTGTCTTTGCTTAAGCTGTAATCACTTCCTCTTTTTGATCTCTCAGGATCTGTATGATCAACTTTAGCGATAAATATAATGTCATAAAAAACCAAACTACAAGCCGACCTGAGAAACTAATATAAACTGCCCCATAGATCGGTGGGGCACTTTGTATTAGTTATTGATTTCATTAAGATCCATGGTCCCTACAAAACGAACAGCAACAACTTTCTTTCCCTCTTTAATCTCTTCATATTCGACTTTTAGAGATGTCAGTTCATTGATCTTGTTTATAGCAGGAACCATTACTACCCTTTTGAAATTACCATACATACGATATGACTTATGATTGTGGAGCTGCATCCGTTCCAGCATTTCTTGTAGCTCCAGGGTAACTTCCCCTGTCCCGTCTTCAAGCAATGAGTCATAGACCCAGTCATATATCCTGATGTGTTCCGGCGAAGAGAGCCCAACAATTTCACTCAATTGGTATGAATAAACTTCTATATTATTTTTAAGGACTTCCACCATTTCCTGTGTGAACCTAATCCCCTTTTTCCCATACCGCGTATCACTCCGAATACCATCAATCCACCGAACTTTTTCATAGCCCCCATCATCCTGCTTCAAGAAGATCCATCTGTTCTGAAGCTCTTCTATCGCCTTTTGGGTATCACGACTACTCTCATGCATGCTGATGTTGAAGGTCTTGGCATATTCTGAAAGCTTAAAGTCAAACCATCTATCCTTCAGCATCTTATCTTTGTGCTCAGATACCATTGCTAGCATAAGAAGCCGCTTTTCATCTTTAGTAGTCTTATACCGCGACTCTGAAATTGCTCTAGATTGCCCTAACTGCCTCTTAGTCAGTTTGTTCTCAGTCACCGGATTCACCACATCTGTAAATAATATTTTCAACCTACAGATTTATTATTACACTCACAAGGCTGGTTGTACACGTTTTTATTAATACTTGTGGGGCTAATTGTATTAGTTCTTTATTTTCAGCGTCTTACGCTCATGCAAAACTATATATCCATGGGGCACTTTGTATTAATAGCCAGCTCAGCACCGTGGGGCGCTTTGTATTAATAGCCAGTTCAGCATCATGGGGCACTTTGTATTAATAGCCAGCTCAGCGCCATGGGGCGCTTTGTATTAATAGCCAGCTCAGCATCATGGGGCACTTTGTATTAATAGCCAGCTCAGCATCATGGGGCACTTTGTATTAATAGCCAGTTCTGCGCCATGGGGCGTTTTGTATTAATAGCCAGTTCAGCATCATGGGGTACTTTGTATTAATTAGCTAGGGCCTTAACAGCAGTCGCATAGTGTTAGTGATCACCTCAACAGCGAGGGGCATTTTGTATTAATAACCTGCTCAGCACCGTGGGGCGTTTTGTATTAATAGTATCTCATCGGTAGGGAACGCGTTGCTTTAAAAGTCCAGATAAACTATTGGCTAGAATACGCAGTGTGGAGAATATTTTTGTACATGTACAAAAAAAAGGGCGAAGTCCGTTTAACCGGATCTTCGCACCTCTTTGTTTACTTTCATTACTGCAAGAACTTCATTCAGATGTTCTCGCTTTTGCTCTTTAGTTTTAAGACAAAACGATGAGCAAATACCGTCATTCATTTTCTTGCAGTAATTACACATAGTTTTTCCTCATATTCGTTGTCATATAGACACGATCTTTTGCAAAATCTATGGTTCTTACTCTGCGTACCCTAACCCAGCATCCAATTAGGACTCCAACAGGTAGCAACGCTTGAAACAAGATCACACTGAAAAAATCAGCGATAAAATTAACATCAGCCATGTAAGCACTCCTTTAATAGTCAATTAGCCCGAAAGCCCCCTCCGAGAAGGAACTTTCGTGGCTAATTGACCAGAGTGCTACGCAACTGTGTTTAGTGTGCGTAATGCGATACCGTCAGGTTCGCTTTTCTTTTTACAAAGAAAAGTATACAGAATTTTGATGTATCATTAATACGAAAGCGAAATAAATTCTGTTATCGCAAGCAATAGGCCAAATAAATGAGCAATAATATTCCAAATATCTTACAAACTCTGGGCTTAGGCACAGAGTCCAGCCAGAACCAGCAGTTCAATCCTGAATGCATTAACCAACCAGTAAAGCTTTCTAGAGCAAAAAACTTAGTAGCTAACACAAGTTACGAAGCCCCAACACCTGCAGACATCGCAAACTACAAAGAACTAACAGCACTGAGCACTGGGGATTTGTGCCGTCTATTCTGTATCGATAGACGGAAAATGAATCTTTACATCAGTCAGCGCGGGTACGAAAAAGGAGAGCGACTACCGTCTGCTATATGGGCAAATATGCTTGAGGCCGCTGAATTAATTGAACCTTTAAGGCTAAAGCCTAAGCTTGCAGATATCCGCGAAGAAGTTCTTCGAACTTCCCAAACGCTGCCTACTAAGCATGAGCTATTTCTAATGGTAGGGCTTTCAGGCCATTCTCTTGAGCAGATAAGCGCGAGTACTGGAATTTCGATGGATACTCTGAAACTAAATGTCCAGCGGGGAACAGTTGTATTTGATGAAGAAAGCCGGTTTGTTCCACACGGAAACGATCAACTTATCTCCAAGATTACGAGCGTCGACTGTTCTCTATCCATAGCAGAGTGGGGCACATTTAGGGAGTTTGTAGGGGCAACCTCACTCTCATTCTTAACTCTACCACCACAGATCCGCTCCTGTACGATGAGCTCGAATACAGACACATCTTTCTCTACTGGGAAAGGTAAGGAGCCCAGGGAAGAGACAGAAGATAATGCAGTATCCTCTATTTCGGCGTCCTTTATAGACAAACAGGATGAACCAGAAAAAGCACAATATGATTTCGATGAAAACACTCCATACTTTGATGAATACCACAGTGTTTTCCAACCGCCAGAGCCACATGAGCTTCGGCAAATCGCAACATGGACCGGCCTATCTCTGCGTGAATTAGCTCTACTTATGGACATAAAGGAGCGTGATATCAAGTTTTTGATGAGCCACTATGCGGTAAACCACGTTTCTATCAACAAAAAAACTGGCAAGGAGTCCAAACCAAAGACAAAGTACATTCGCTTTTATCAGTGGAGAAGACTTTTGGAAGTGTTCAACCTTGCACCCCAGGAAAAAATTACAAAAGTAATTTAATATTTTGTACATGTACAAATAGCAGCTAATGGAGTGAGCTTTCAAACTCCACTCCATTGGCTCCGCCCCCTCAGAAAGCCCCCTTGATTAAAAGTAGCCGCATGGTACGCGACCTTTGAACCTTCATTTTTATCTCTAATTAATTAATTCAGGTACGAGGTATATGTTCCACAGCTGATAAAATGGAATTACTGGTTTGAAGAGGTATTGAGTGTGTTAAAAAACAAAACAGATGGTCGAGGAAGGCCATGTAAAGAAGATGCAGAGAAGCTAAAAACTCGGTTTTCTGTAGCTCTGAACGACAGCGACTATGCGCAATATATAGAAGCTTTAAGTGCTTCAGGTAACAAGCAATCTTCGTTTTCTCGTAATTTAGTTATGGATGGCGTATCAAAGCAGCTTAAGAAAGTGGAACGAAACTAATCCACGCCTTCTATTGACCTCGATGCAATAAGGCAAAAAAAAACCGGCTTAGCCGGTTTTTTTGTTTCTTCAATTAATCGCTTTTCTTTGCAACTGTGATTTTGTCGAGCAACCCGCGATAATTTACATAATCGCCATTGGCGATACCGTAAAGGTTCTTTATATCCACCTCTACCAATATGCTGTCACTATCACCTTTTGCTTTAATCGCATCATCAACACCTTTAGTGTGCTCAGAAATGGCAAAGCCACCTTTAAGATAACGAGTCTTACCGTTCTGATCTTTACCAGCAAGGATATCGATGTTTGCAACAGTACTCTTATTCTCAAATGTGTGAATACCGCGAAAAACAGCCTTTGAATTTGTTTTCATAACTTACTCCTAATTTGCGACACCAGGTTGGTTCGCTTCTATCGTAACCATTTAAGAATACCAAAAATCTCCCTCACAAAATTTGGCTGAGCAAAAATTGTGAGGGCTGGTATGCGGCACTGGCCGCATAAAATGATGTCGTTCCCAGGTTCACTCCTTCCTCTAACGTCTTATCGAGTTCAAAACTCAATTAGCCGGAAACCCACTCGTGAGACATCAAGAGCAAAATGTCTCACGAGGCCGCTTCGCGCCCTCTAGGTGAGGGTTTCACCTCCACCTAGAGGGCGCTGTGCGAGTGGGTTTCCGGCTATTGTGGTTTACATTTTTTGTTTACGTTTTGACAGGATCTTTTTGTATATAATTTCTAGACGTTAGGGGGTCAAACTATGAACAAAATATCGAATAAAAAAGGCGTCGATTCTTATCTAAACCATGCTGAGTTAAAACAGCAGCTCGATGAGATTCGAGCTCTTCGAACGAAACGTAAACTATCCAGCTCAAGAATGAACAAGCATTTAGAGCAAATATTTCATCTTCGATTTGTGGAAAACGCTAGCTGTGCTGACATTTCCTTGTGGCTTAGACGTCACAAGCGAATGAAAGTGACCCGCCAAGCAGTTCATAAATTCATTTCTAAACACTTAGATAGCCGGACCTGATATGCCGAAAACTCTAAAGGAACAATCTGAAGCTGTATTAAAAAAACACTTATCTCTAGGCGAGACAAAGCGAGGAGTCGAAACAATTGGCAATACCAAACACCATCGGTTCACTTCAGTGCGTTCGTATAAAGAAACTGCCAGTACTTTAGCTAGGATAGCTAAGGTAATGGGGGTCAGTAGACTAAAAGAAATAACTCCACAGAATGCTATTCAATATCTCAATGAAAGAAAGCAGCAGGAAAGTAAAACGAGGAATTTTGTACATGTACAAAAGAACACTGTGAGTTTAGTTTCCCAAAAGACTCTGGATGCTGAAAGGAAAGCCCTATCTATTCTGCTCGCAGAACCACTATCACGCGTTTACTCTTCAGCGGATAGACCAAGCTCCAGTCGCGCGTATACAAATACTCAGGTTCAGGAAATAAGTAAGCACCAATCTGAACGCAATGCTCTGTCAACTCGAATAGCATCAGAGGCAGGCTTGAGAGCTTCGGAACTATTTACTCTAAGACGAGCGGATGAATTGCAAATATCAACATCTCGCAAATGGAGTCCAGAGCGTTTTATAGGTTTAGAAGGGAATCGATACGTTGTTATAGGGAAGGGCGGTCTAGTAAGAGAAATAGTTCTCTCACATGAAACATCAGCCATGCTGGAATGTCACAGATTAAGCTCTCCCCAGGTTCGCACCGATAGGGGAGTAAAATATGAGTCATATTACGATATCGGTGCAGGGAATAATTTCAGCAAATCATACAGTGATGCAAGTAATCGAGCATTGGGGTTCTCCAATGGAGCACACGGGCTCCGCCACCAATATGCCCAAGCAAGGCTAAGCCAGATACAATCATTCGGAAAAACACAGGAAGAAGCTAAACTAATTTTGAGCCAGGAAATTGGACACTTTAGAGCATCGATCACCAATACATACTTGCGATAGGTGCGTTACTCACCGGATAGTCGACATGTCCAGTTCCATTAACTTTCTCTCTATCATCTCTATCTTAGAGGGTTGTGAAAATGGCAGATCCACATGATAAATGTACACAATCAGGAGAACAAAAAGAAACGCATGTAACCTTCCTAGTATTACGCTAAAAAGCCCTGCACCCCAAAGTAAGAAGACATAGATCTGATATTGGTAGGAAGTTAGCCAAATATTCAGTGCATTTACTTTTTCAAATGGTGGGCCGAGAGCCCACCCATAGTCAAATATCGATGCTGTATAAAAGCCAGCTATAATCACCAGTAAACCCAGCATCGAAAAGAGCTTTCGCATATCAACTCGTTTGCATTGTCTTAGATAAGTGAATTTCCGAGCGCTTATTTCTCTCATAGTAAGACATGTAGAAGTATGCTTTATGTACGAGGTCATTTTCGATATTGTTTTTTTGCTCAGAAAGCGTCCAGACAAAATAACCCAAGGCATACGCTATTATACTGGCAGACCCAAGATCCAACCAGGAAAGTACTTCACTTCCACGATCAAGGAGTAACCTCAATGAAACACTAGACTTCTCGGTTTCTCCTGCCTGCGTTCTCTTTAACTGATTAAAAAACACTGCACCGAGCGCTTCGCTTCCATTCATCATTCTATCGTCATTACTGCATTCGGCTATCTTTTCAATGATAATCACGCAGTCTAGGATAGTTACTCTTAGGTCCATAAAAATACATTCCTCGAAAACTTTAATGCATTCTACCAACTATAAGACCTGTAATTTTTTGGCAAAAAAAAACCAGCTTTAATACTGGTTTTTCTGTTTGATGTACTGACAATCACCGACAATCGTACTATCAACAAGCTGAAGTTGAATCAGGGTCGTAATTTCCTTTTGCGCCTGAATCACATCAATACTTTTATCAAGATCCATTGCATACAGACACGTTCTCTGCATAACATCTTTGACAGGCTGATAGTGAGTTGGAATTTGCAAACTAATAAGATTGACTAATTCTCGTCTCTCTTTAGGTAAGCTCTGTTCATGAATAAAGAGCTCATCTAAATCGAGACAAATGGCCCACGCTTGAAACTCTACTGACTGAATTTGCATAATAATTCTCCGTTACTGCAAGACCAAAATGGTTCGCTTTTTGTATTAACGGGATCATTATGCTACGAAATACGCACTATTTTCTTAGGCTGAAAACAAATTCTGGAGCTATTATTGTGGAGAGCCTTTTTCATCTTCAGAGAGTTGTAGGTTAAATCTAAAATCATCTAATGCCTCTTCTTCCGATTCACCTAGCCCAACAACGCAATTGTTTTCAAGAACCATCTTTGCATACACCTTAAAATCTGAAGTGCTGCAGCAAACGAATACGTTCAATTTATCTAAATAAAACGTGGTAACTTCTGTTGTCATCAATGGTACATCTCTTGTATAAAAGCCCGCAGTTGCGGGCTTTTTTATTATTTTAGTTAACAGGCATGGTCAATTGATCGTCACTTACCACATATTCCAATACTTTGGCATCAGCAACGTTAGCGTATGATTTGTATGCGGTAGCAACATAGCTTTCTACTGATGTTGTCGATGGCACTGAAAGCGTCTTAAAGCTATGGCACACCATCCCAGTGTTACTGACAACTTCCACTTTTGCAGAATATATAGTGTCAGTTAAGGACTCATATGCGCTTATCATACTGTCAATTTCGGCCTGACTAGCAACTTGACTTGTCACTGTCCAGCGAGGGTTTATGTATAAAGCTTTTATTGAAAGATTTTTACGAAACCTTCCTGACTCCATAAGCACTGAAACTTTCTGTGCATTACGTTCCACATCTACGATTATTCCTTGAAGTGTTCCGTAATAAACTTTACACCCACGCACAAAGACTTGCTTTGTCATCTTAATTACTCCGTTAATGCGATACCCCTTATGTGGTTCGCTTCTTTTAACTACAATTTAGTATGCCCTATATTGGCGCAAACTTCTCGGTCTTAAAACCTGACATAGGTATATAAAATCCGCCTAGGAACTCTTCAGCCAATAAAAAGCCCCGTCATACGGGGCTTTTATTTATGAACGTTTATCTAGCTGGCGCTCTAGTTCAGACTCAAAATCAGGTTCGTAACTTCGCTTTCTCCAAACAAGATTCCCCCATTCTGCATCATGTATTTCAACACAGCACGCTTCATGGGCCTCAGGTTTAACGGAAATCTGATAGCGCTTTCCCAAGGTTGCACTCTCAACAATCGCTCGTACTTTGCTAATTGATAATTGATTCGACATACTATTTTCCCTCTAATTGCGACAGTGTTATTACTTCGCTTTTATATGTTTCATTAACTACTTTACATGATTGCAAGCCTTTGTTTATGGGCCTAAAAGATAAGTTCGAGAATGTACAGAGCACGAACCTCGCAAATTGTACATGTACAAAAAAACCGGCAGTGCCGGTTTTTTAGTTAGTACTAATATGCGCTTGCAACACAGTGACCATGGGACATTCGATACTCTCGAATCCTTTCATCTGTCCACTTTGAAAACTTCTCCCGTGCTTCCTCGATAACTTCGGGCAAATATTTTTTACCCCAAACACCAAGGTTCTTGTTGACGATAGATGTTTTTCCAGAAGAAGAGACGACAGGCACAGAATCTAAATGCTTCCATTTCTCAAGCTTTTTACTTTCATAATGGACCCATTTCTCCAATGCTTCTGGACAGAAGCGTCTTAGATACTCAAGTTCCTCCAAGCTCAAAAACGGGCACATCATGCAATTGCTTGGAATCGGCACATCATGACCCACCGACCTAATATATTCCTGACAACCTTGTCTATTCATATTAAGATCAACAAGTGGATAACAGTGCTCAATCGACTCCCTGTACCACCTTTCCTTCCTATCACTGGCCTCCGACATGCGCTTTTCCTCGTTAGCAGCGATACCAATCATCATACGGATCTTTCCTGACTCTTTAGCAAACTGCCTGAACCCTTTTTTCTTTCCGGCTTTTACGCCATAACGCTTAGCAAGGAAGTCTTCAAGGAACCGATAGATAGGATCTATCTTCAGCCGCTGACTACAGATTTTAGGATATGCCTTTGACCCAATGGCGCTCTTAGCATTATAGAAATGCTCCAAGCTCTGCCAATCTCCTGAGTGATAGCCCATATCAGCTGTCAGGTGAACAAACTCAATATCCTGTAATTTACAGAACGCTTTCACATGCTCTAAATGTCTGTATGTTTCGTCAAATTCATTTCCAGTGTCTGAAAATATCACTAAAAAGTCATTTGGAGCATAATGCTTTCGAAACTCAGTATCGTAGGCATACTTGTAAAGTAGAGCTGTACTGTCTTGGCCTAAGCCCATTGACAGAACGGTTAGTTTGGCAGCATCACTGGTATCTAACGAAAATAAATCGTAATTCATAGTAGTTCTCCTGTAGTGCGATGCCCCAAAGGCTCGCTTTAATTAATACCCCTTTAATATATCAACCAGGATTAGGTGGAACGGGAGTTAGGAAAATTACTTCATATCTACTGGTTCCATGATGAAGGGGGAGGGATAAAAGCCAATACAAATAAAAAAAGCGCCAAAGGCGCTTTTCAATTGTTACCGGCTTTCTTTAATAAATAACCAAATCGCGCTCCCTGCTAATATCAGGAACACTGTTAAAATAAAGATACCGCTTGTGTACCAGGGCAGCTCACCGCCAAATGGACTCCATGACAACGGAACTTGCGCAAGGTATTTATCAACGTTAGCTTTAGCCAACATCAACCCCCTTCCTTCTAACAACCAAAATATAGCTGCAGTTCCGAAAAGACTTGAACTTTTATAGTTAGTGAAATAAATCAATAGCCCACCTAAAAAGCCCATTATCATTAAAGTCTTCATAGCATCGAGTAGCGCTACAATTGGAATACCTGTCAGATAAGCAATGTACGCGAGCACAAGAATTGAAATAAAGGCAATTAAGCCAACTGGATTTTGCATGTGGAATACTCCTCTCAATTAATGCGAAAACACTACGTTTCGCTTCCTGCATAACCAAGCCAGATCATACCTTTAATTTTTATTGTTCCCTTTATAGTAAAAAAAAAGCTCCCGAAGGAGCTCTCTCTATGTGCTTAAGGATTGAGACAATAATTAGGAAAATGCTTCACGAAGGAGATCACTTAATAGTTTTCCGTCAAACTGCTCCCTTTTATATGTTCGTACCGGATTTTCAGTTTCATCTAATTCGTTTGGGATTCCCCAGGAAACGTAAACGACATCATTACCATCCACGTTTGTAGTAACTACCATTCTCAAAAGGTCATGATTATATGTGTCAGCACCTTCTCCAATTAAAAAGGTAGGGACGCTTTCGGATACATTCGGCGCAGCACCCCACCAAAACACTCGGTCTTCAGCTTTACGAAGAACATCCACAGCATTTGTTATTGTATTGGTAAGAAAGCTCTGATTAATATTGCTCATCGACTACTCCATTATTCTAATAACAGAATGTACTCTATATTACCTAAGCTAAACATTTTCTAAAGAAAATAAAAAAAGCGCACGAGGCGCTTTTTTAGTTCGCAATCAATATGCCATCCTCATGAAGAAAAGCATACTTTGCGGTTGTAGCTGCAGGCATGTCAGAACAATCGTCTGGCATTTTATAATCTGTAAGCTTTAACCAATTAGACGTCTTTTTTGGATCATAACCAACAGGTGAAGTTGAAAGCCCGTTCTCTAACAGTTCGCGCCAAACCTTTTTAGCATTACGTCCTCGTCTGACTAGTCCACCTCTAAGAAATGCATGTACTGTTTTCTGAACTTTGCGTTTCTCTTGGGTTCTTCTCAAAGTTTCTTCCCTACCGGCCTGTTGAACTACTAACTCTACATTTTCAAGCAGGACCATCGAATTGCTAAACTTAACTATTCGACTGTTATCTCGGAGGGAATAGACTCGCTTGGGACTGCGACCCATAGCCTTACGATTCAAGTAGACCTCGAATTTTGTTTTCACGATATTACTCCAGTGTTGCGAGACCTTATTGGTTCGCTTTTTTATGAACACTAGAAATAATAACGCCAGGACACCCTAATTACCGGAAGTCAAAAATTATTTAGTTAGCATGAAACTTTTCCTGTACAAAACTTATCCACAAAATCTGTAGATAACGCTGTTGATACTCCACATTGAGAAGGCTATCAATATCATTAGTGGTCGCTTTGGGTATACCTATAATGCACTTGCTAATTACCAGTTCATTAATGACAATTTTCAATGTATATTGCACTATTATTAATGTACCTATCTAAAATAGACTATCATGCGATTTTATGGATATTTACGAGCGTCGACAAAAGAGCAGAACGCTGAAAGGGCAAAAGATGCCCTCTCTACCTTCGCGACATCTTTAAATGTCGATATAACCGCTTTCTTTGTCGAATATGAATCCGGTACTAAGCTTGATAGGCCGGAATTAGTTCGCCTTTTAGAAATTTGCGCTCCAGGGGATGCAATAGTTATTGAATCTATAGACAGGCTTACCCGTCTATCAGACTCAGACTGGCAAACTTTGAAGACGTTCCTTGCGACCAAACGGATACGCGTAATAGCCCTTGATGTTCCAACCACGCATACTCTAGCAGCTGCAGGGGATGAGCTCACAAGCGTTATAATGCAAATAATTAACGATCTACTTATTGACTTGATGGCTGTGTTCGCCAGAAGAGACTATGAGCAGCGTAGAGGGGTTCTAGGGATTTTCCCCTCTAAAAAGACATAATCCTCTGTAGACCACACCAATAAATGGCTGCGGAGGTGGGTTACTACTTATAAGTGTGGCA
>Ga0208063_1000010_pt1 | contig 55831 bp, 46 predicted proteins | sample DeeseametaMP0203_FD_184219 | JGI IMG/M metagenome (GOLD analysis project Ga0208063, IMG submission 184219) | Marine microbial communities from the Deep Atlantic Ocean - MP0203 (SPAdes) | ecosystem: Environmental > Aquatic > Marine > Oceanic | place: South of Cape Verde, Atlantic Ocean... | reverse complement strand
TAACTTCGTATCAATTCCTGATCTTTGCACTAGTTTAACACCCAGACCTAAATCAAGCTGGAAGTCCAAAAAGCTCCATGCCATTCCTCCGGCAAGTCCCGTCTGCACGTAAGCTTTTGTCTCTAAATATGGGATAATAGGATTTCTGACTTGGATATCTACCAGACCATTTGAAAAAAATGACCAACCGAATCGAGAATTAACATGGCTCAGTAAACCAAGATTTGCCTCGTTATAGATTTTTTTACCGGCTAAAGAACCGATGGTAGAAAAGCCGCTACTGGATTTTCCGAGATTTATAGTGTTTTCGTTGGTTGTAGTATTAAAACCAACTACTTCATACATGTTGTAATATACAGAACGTAAAGCGGCAGGATTGTAAAACAGCAGCATCTCGTCGTTAGCCGCAGCAGTAAACGCATTGCCCATTCCACGGGCACGTATGCTTTCACGAATAAAGGCAGGTTCTGCAGCTTGGAGCAATGGAGCGAACAAGATCCAAAAGCACAGTAAAACGGATACGCGCCTAAACACTCGAAATATAGTGAATCGAATTAAATCAAAATGTTGACTATTCATCAGGATAGCTGCCCTGAATCAAAAAGGTTTTTAGAAAAATCAGCCATGCGTTGTTGAATTTCATCATGATTTTCTTCAGGATATGTATCTTGAAAGATAGTAAATCCTAACATGTTCCAGGCAACAAGTCCATCTTCCAAATCAAGTTCATTTTCATCCAGCAACTGCAAAAAGCCGCGGACAGTTTGTTCAATTTGGATTTTACGTTTAGCATTATCAAATATGGATTTTGTTGAGGACATTTCAAAAACACGGCACTTTGAGATTAACAGAACCCCAAAGTGCCCCTTTGCAAAAGGTTAGGATGCAGCAACCGGCGGCAGCTTTTCCAATGCTGAACTTAGTGCCTGCTCATCGTAGTTTTTATCTTCCAGTGTACCGGCAAAATACTCCGTATAGGCTGCCATATCAAAGTGTCCATGTCCGGATAAATTGAAGAGAATTGTTTCAGATTTACCTTCTCTTTTGCAGCGCATTGCCTCTTCCAGCGCACCTTTGACAGCATGGGCGGATTCCGGAGCCGGAATAATCCCCTCAGAACGTGCAAACGTTACAGCTGCTTCAAAACAGGGAGTTTGATGGTAGGCTGCTGCCTCCACCAATCCAAGTTCTTTTGCATGACTCACCAGCGGAGCCATACCGTGATAGCGTAATCCTCCAGCATGAAATCCCGGAGGTATGAACGACGATCCAAGCGTATACATCTTTGTTAATGGAGTCAAATTTCCTGTGTCTCCAAAATCATAAGCATACTTTCCACGTGTCATACTGGGACACGCTGCAGGTTCAACTGCAACTGTCCTGATCTTTTTACCACCCCTGAGTTGTTCTCCAATAAATGGAAATGCAATACCGGAAAAATTAGATCCACCACCTGCACAGCCAATTACTACATCAGGATAATCTCCGGCCATTTCCATTTGCTTGATGGCTTCCTGACCAATCACAGTTTGATGCATCAGAACGTGGTTCAAAACACTGCCCAGAGAATAATTGGTGTCATCACGTTGAGCAGCAAGTTCAACTGCTTCCGAGATTGCAATACCCAAACTTCCGGTAGAGTCAGGATCTTTTTCTAAGATTGCTCTTCCTGATTGAGTTGTATCAGAAGGTGATGCAATGCAGGTAGCCCCATATGATTCCATTAAAGCACGCCGATAAGGCTTTTGCTGGTAACTGACTTTCACCATGAAAACCTGAACTTCAATATCAAAAAAAGCACCTGCAAATGCCATTGCTGAACCCCATTGTCCTGCTCCGGTTTCTGTAGTAATTTTTTTGATTCCGGCTTCTGCATTATAGAAAGCCTGTGCTACAGCAGTATTTGGTTTGTGACTTCCAGCAGGACTTACACCTTCGTATTTGTAATAAATTTTTGCTGGTGTATCGAGTGCTTTTTCCAAGCGCCTTGCCCGGAACATCGGTGATGGCCTCCACTGTTTGTAAATGTCACGTACCGGTCCCGGAATTTCAAGATAGCGTTCGCCAGACACTTCCTGCATAATCAAGGACATCGGGAACAGTGGGGCAAGGTCATCCGGACCTACCGGTTCATGTGTACCTGGATGCAGAACTGGCGGAGGCGGCTCCGGAAGATCTGCAACAATATTGTACCAGTCTTTTGGTATTTCAGTTTCGGGAAGCAAATATTTAATCGTATCACTCATGATTATCTCCTGATTTGTATTAAAATTACGGCAGTCATTCTACTGCAGATCCACCACCACACGTCCACGCTGACCACCAGCAAGGATCTTGTCAATTTCCGGATCCAGTCCCTCCAGATTACAATCAATTTTCAACTGATCCAGTTGTGATAATTTCCAGTCGCCTGCAAGTTTGTTCCAAATTTCCCGACGCAGTTTCGTCGGGGTAAATCCGGAATCAATACCTAACAAACTCACTCCGCGCAAAATAAACGGAAAAACTGATGTCGGTAAATCAGCTGAATCAACCAACCCTGTCGACGCAACTGCCCCTCCGCGTTTTGTCGCTTTAAGCAACGTAGCTAAAGTAGTACCTCCAACTGTATCTATTGCTCCAGCCCAGCGTTCTCTCAACAAAGGTTTATTTGAATCATCTTTTACTTCATCTCGATGAATGATTTCTTTTGCACCTAATCCGCTCAAATATTCTGTTTCATTTGTTTTTCCTGTTGCTGCTACAACATTGTATCCCAAATGTGACAATAGAGCTACTGATATGCTCCCGACACCTCCTGTTGAACCGGTCACTACGATTTCACCCTGCTCCGGAGACACTCCGTGTTTTTGCAGTGCATTAACCGAAAGAGCGGCCGTGAAACCTGCTGTACCATAAACCATTGCATCTTTGAAAGAAAGACCTTCCGGAAGTGGAACCACCCAATCAGCAGGAACGCGTATGTATTCTCCAAAACCTCCGGAGGTATTCATACCTAAATCATAACTGGTGACAATCACAGAATCACCGGTCTTGAACTGCGAATCCGAACTTTCTGTAACCTTTCCGGATGCGTCTATTCCAGGCGTGTGAGGATAATTGCGAGTTACACCTGGATTTCCAATGCATGAAAGCCCGTCTTTATAATTCAGTGAAGAAAAATGTACCCGGATGAGCACCTCACCTTCCGGAAGATCGCTGATTGAGCGCTCGGTGATTTCACGGGTAAAAGTTTTTTCGTCAGTTTTACTGACCACCAATGCGCGAAAAGTTGAAACATTCATATCTAATTATTCCTTTTTTTGTCAGTCTAAAAATTTTACCAGTGGCACTATTACCGCCAGATCATCCTCATCACAGGTTTCAAGCCTGGAATCTTCTTTTCCGATTTTGACAATCAGTATTGGACCCCAACATGGATTTTCATTAAATTCCCATTCTGTCTGTCTTTCCTGCGATGCTCCTTCTCCATCAAAATAAGCCAGGAATGGTCCGCCCAACTCTTCCATATCAGTAGAGTCACAACGTAATAATTCACAAAGCATGTCTAAATTAAGAGTCTCTTCTAAAAGCTCTATACTCTGTTCATCCGGATCAACATAGATCCATGTTCCAAATTGTTTAAAATCAATATTCATCTGCCCCACAAACTCAACAAGCAGAAATTACTAAAAAAATGCAGTTTGAAATCGCAGTCAGATGTTCTTTCTGTTATACTTTGATTCTTCAAAAGACAAATTCACAAAAAAATGCTAAAAACATCAGTTACAATTTACACCGATGGTGCCTGCTCGCCTAATCCGGGAATTGGAGGTTGGGGAGCAGTTTTGATTTCCAAAGAACACAATCTCCGCACCGAACTTTCCGGCTCTGAAGTTGACTCTACTAATAACCGTATGGAAATGACTGCTGCCATCAAAGCCCTGGAAGCCTTAAAAAAATCATGTGTTGTTAAACTCTACACAGATTCCAGTTATCTAAAAAATGCATTTGAGAAAAACTGGTTAAATAGTTGGCAGAATAACGGCTGGAAAAGTAAAGCAAGAAAACCTGTTGCAAATAAAGACCTCTGGCTTTGCCTGCTCGAAGTCAGTAAGAAGCATGAAGTTTCATGGCATTGGGTCAAAGGTCATTCCGGGAATCCCGAAAATGACCGCTGCGACGAACTTGCTGTTCAGGCCCGAAAGAAATTTGCGAAGTCAAACTGATTAATAATCAACCGAATTTTGAGTCTTCCACTACTACAAATTATCCCAAACGGTTTTTACTATTTCCTTAACCTGCGTATCAGTGAATTTACCATCAACACTATAAAGTACTTTCCCATCTTTAGAGAAGAGCACTACGTTACTGTTATCATCACTTAACCCCCACTTTTGAACAAGAGTTTTTTCAAGGTCTTTTACATAGACTGTTGTTTTATATTCCTCTTGTTTGCTTTTCAGTTTGATGTTAATCGCAAAATTTGGAAGCCATGTTGCTGCCATGTTGATGACTGCAACAGAACCATAATTTTCTGGAGGGTATTTTTCTGCCTTGAGAGCTTCACTTACATGGTTGTTCAGATCAGATTCGTCCGGATCGACATAAAAAAGGACAAGGACTTTTCCGGAAACCAATTCCTCACTGCTCCACTGAGTACCATCAAGTCTTCCACCTAAATCATCTTTTAGAACAATTGTTGGCGGAACTTCACCAATGGGCAATTCCCCAAAAACAAAAGTTGAAGAAATAATAAAAATTGTTAAAATTGCGAGTATTTTCATATTATTTTTTTGGGCAAAGGGTTATTAAGAATGCATACATTAAAACTAAAACAACTCAATTGAAAGACAAAAATACTATTATCCGGAAGCAGGTGCTGGAATATCCTTAATATTCAAACAACGCGGGAGTTTAATTGAACCGTCTTTTTGTTGACCATTCTCTATGAGGGCAATCAAAGTTCTGGAAACCGCAATTGCAGTTCCATTTAGCATATGGACAAATCTGTTTTTTCCTGTTTCCGGGTCTTTAAAGCGAATGTTCATGCGACGTGACTGATAATCTGTACAGTTTGAAGTGGATGTCACCTCGCCCCATTTGCCACGCCCCGGCATCCAGGCTTCCAAATCATATTTGCGATAAGCTGCTCCTCCAAGGTCACCTACGCAAATATTAACCAGCTGATATGGGATCTCCAAATCCTGGTAAATTTGTTCCTCAATTTCACGCATTTTTTCATGCATTTCTTCAGACTTATCTGGATGGGTAAAGGCAAACATTTCTATTTTAGAAAACTGATGTACCCTGTATAATCCTCGTGATTCACGTCCGGCCGCACCTGCTTCTGTGCGGTAACAATGAGAAAGCCCTGCATACAGAATCGGTAACTGTTCCGGTTGGAGTACCTGATCGATCAACAAACCGCCCAAAGTTATTTCTGCAGTCGCAATCAGACAGAGATCCGATTCTTCTACTGAATAAATCTGTGTTTCTGCACCACGTGGATTAAATCCAATACCGTCCAAAATCTGATGCCGAGCCAAGTCCGGTGTAATATGTACTGTAAATCCTTCTTTTTGCAGCAAACTCAGGGCATATTGGGCCAAAGCTAATTCCAAAAATACAGCCTGATTTTTGAGGTAGTAAAACTTTTGTCCAGAAACTTTTGCACCTCCGTCAAAGTCAATCAAATCAAGTGCTTCCATTAACTCAACATGGTCCTTAGGTTCAAAATCAAATTCGCGTTTTGTTCCAACTTCCCGAATTGGAACATTTTCTTCATCAGTAAAACCTTCCGGAGATTCTGGATGTGTCAAGTTTGGAACCTGCTTGTGCAAATCAAGCCGCTGCTCAAGCAGTTCTCGAAGTATTGAATCTTTTTCCGACTCTTCTTCACGCAAGTTTTTTGATTCTTCAATCAGAGGCTGACGTTCCTCAGGTGGAATTTTGCCTTTCATTTTATTACTGATGTCATTCCGTCGTTGTCTGACAGAATCAACTTCAGATGTAATCTGCCGTACTTGCTCATCAAATGCTAACAATTTTTCAATATCAACGTCAACGTTCCGTTTTCGGCAATTCTCTGCAATTACTTCAGGCTGGCTTCTGATTATTTTTAGATCAAGCATTCAGTCAGGTTTCAGGTTTGAGATTTAAGATTCTTTGATTGCAGATTTGCAATCCACTTTTCATGTTTTATGGTTTTGTTGCAAAAACTTTTTCTGGTCGCAGTTTATGAAATGCAGTCAGTTCTTGAATGGCAGATGCGGTTGCTAAAAGGTTATGATCTTCAAAACGCCGGCCCATTAATTGTAACCCAACTGGTAATCCGTCACTGGTTGGTCTTCCAGGAATTGAGATTGCAGGTGTTCGTGTCAGGTTTGCAAGTACACTGCAAATATCTGCCAAGTACATTGCCAGTGGATCTTCATTTTTTTCTCCTAACTTGAATGCAGGAAAAGGAGAAACTGGTCCCAGTATAAAATCAAATTCCTCAAACAGCAATGCCACTTGTTTTTCCATCCAAGCCCTCACCTGCACAGCTCGTCCATAATATTGATCATAATAACCTGAACTGAGTACAAATGTTCCAAGCATGATTCTGCGTTTTACCTCCACACCAAAACCCTTTTTCCTGGTAGATGTGTATAGTGATTTCAAGGATGGCTGATCCTGCTTCCTTATTCCGTAACGAATTCCGTCGAAACGTCCCAGGTTGGAACTGGCTTCTGCAAAAGCGAGGACGTAATAAGTTGGAATAACATATTTCAGAAAATCCAGTGAACGCCGTTCAACCGTTGCACCGTGTTTCTGCAACAGTGCCTCTAACTCATGAACGCTCCCTACAACATCCGGATCAAAAGATTCTGCAGCTACATATTCATCCGGAAGACAAACCCGCAAACCGGAGAGTTTTGCGACATCTGGAGCCGCTGATAATTCTATTTTTGCAGAAGTACTTTCGTGCGGATCGTGTCCGTGAATGATTGAAAAGGCATAACGGCAATCCGCAGCACTGGGTGCAAGGCAACCGATTTGATCTAGAGACGAACCAAAAGCCACCAGGCCGTAACGCGAAACAGTGCCGTAAGATGGCTTTAATCCGGAAACACCGCACATCGAAGCCGGTTGGCGCACCGAACCTCCGGTATCAGAACCGAGAGCCAACAAGGCCATTCCGGAAGCAACAGAAACCGCCGCACCGCCACTACTTCCACCCGGAACACGTTCCGTATCCCACGGATTACGGGTCGGACTGAAAAAAGAATTTTCTGTGGACGACCCCATTGCGAACTCGTCCATATTCGTAGTTCCAATAATAACTGCATCTTCCTGCAATAATTTCTCTACTACAGTTGCATTGTATGGAGAGTGATATTCACCCAGAATTTGTGAACCACATGCATTGCTCAACTCCGGATCTTTGATACAGATATTGTCTTTAATCGATACCGGAATACCTGCAAGTTTGCCAAGGGTCTTTCCGGAAGAAATTCCCTCGTCTATTATACGTGCACGAGAAATTGCAATTTCACGCGGCAAAAGACTACGGTAGACATTCAACGAAGAGTTGTACTGATTAATCCGGGAATAAACTGCCTCCATCACTGCCTCTGCACGGAGTTCTCCTGACTTGATGCGTTCAACTAGATCTATTAAGGAAAGATCGAATGGCATGAAGTTTTTATTCGGCAACTTCTTGTTCTAGTTTTTCGACAAGAGAAATATATTCCTGCTTCGCATCTTCGCCAGATTTCCCCTGGAGTTTATTCCAGCTATCAAACTTTGCCCGACCTTCAAAATCGGCAAAGCCTGGACGGTCGCCTGTTACATCGCCTTCGTTAGCTTGTTTATAAAGTGCATAAAGTTGGAGCATAATATCATTTGGTGGACGCTTTGGAAGCTGGGTCGCACGTTCAGCTGCAGAATTGAAATCTTCTTCAAGGCTCATTTTGTCTCCTTTTTATTTTATTAAAACGTAACACAAACACTAACAGAGTGCTTGGAATATTCAACTCAAAAACACTGTTTATACTATGTCATGACTAATAAGCGTGGATGTTGTTGAACAAGAAATTTAATTTTCAGATAGTGCAGTTTACATCTTTGAAACAAAAGACTATTTGACTTCGCATGAATCGTGCATTAACCAACCGGATATGTTATGATCATGCCAAAATGTCAGCTAAATCGACTACCCCAAACTAATATACTATACCTGTTTTGAAACTTTAACACTGAATGCATATAAGATGACCGCCTGATGGACATCAAATGAAAGGAATTTAATATGGTCAACCAACCTGTTTTGATTGTAGACGATGAAGTTGAAATGCGTATCGCCATGTCTGAAACACTGAAACACTGCGGCTACCCGGTAGAAATATCGCACAACGCAATTGATGCACTCAAAAAGTTCAAGCAAAACGAATATTCTCTGGTCATTACAGATATGACCATGCCAAAACGCAGTGGACTGGAATTACTTAAAGACATAAAAAGCATCTCACCTGCCAAGCCCGTGATTATGGCAACTGCTTACGGAACTGTAGAAACAGCAGTGGAAGCAATGAAGCACGGTGCTTTCGATTACATCCGCAAACCAATTAATTTTGATTCATTTCAGTTTATTGTCCAGCAAGCCTTGAATTACAAAGGCACTCCTGGAACTGTAGCTCCAGTAGCTGAAAGCAAGACTTCAAAGTCAAAACTGATAAATGTGACCAAAGAAATCATCACGCAGAACCAAACAATGTTGGATTTACTAAAAGTTGCCAAGAATGTAGCAAAAAGTAAATCAACAATGATGATTCAGAGTGAAAGCGGAACAGGTAAAGAACTGCTGGCATATTATATCCATGAAAATTCTGACCGTGCGAAGAGACCTTTTGTTGCAATAAACTGTGCAGCACTTCCTGAGACATTGCTGGAAAGTGAGCTCTTCGGACACGCAAAAGGTGCCTTTACTGGAGCTATTCAGGATTATCGCGGAAAATTTGAACAAGCTCACACAGGTACAATTCTTTTGGATGAGATCAGTGAAATGGCTTTGCCTCTGCAGGCAAAACTCTTACGTGTACTGCAGGAATTTCAAATTGACAAAGTCGGCGGTAAAGAACCTATTCCGGTGGATGTCAGAGTGATTGCCACTACCAACCAGAATTTGCTGGAAATGATTGATTCTGGAAAATTCCGCGAGGACCTTTATTTTCGTTTAAACGTATTTCCTCTTGCGCTTCCTCCTCTGCGGGACAGGATGGACGATGTTCCGGTACTGGTAACATATTTTATCAAAAAGCACTCCCAGATAAACAAACGTAATTGTCCCGCAGTAAGTCGTGAAACCTTAAATATTCTCACAAATTACCATTGGCGTGGTAATGTTCGAGAATTAGAAAACGTCATGGAGCGTGCTTTGCTGCTCTGTAACGGTGAGGAAATCCAACCCAGTCATTTACTCATGTCTTCTCAACTTGGGGAGACTACCATAAATGAAGATTTGGCAGCAATAACGACAGACTATTCAAAAACTCCAGCATCATATTCCTCTCAGACATCGTTTACTTTTTCAGAACCACAAAACTCACCAGATAATGGTCTGGGAATAGAAGTGGGAATGTCAATGAAGGAAGCAGAAAAGCGTTTTATTTTCAAAACTCTCCATGAGACAAAAGGTAACCGTACTCATGCTGCAAAAACTTTAGGTATCAGTATTCGGACTCTGCGAAATAAGCTCAACGAATATCGAGCAGAAGGAATAGATTTCGAGCTCGAACCGGAAGAATGACCCACACGCTTGCCGGAGAAAGTTGACGCAAACAGGAACCATCGTCAGGCACACCAAAAGTTTTTACTATGTGGATGTTGGAGAAATAGAGCCACGACTATGTCGCATCCGTGGAAACTTGTTCAAAGAAAGCTCCTACATAAATAAAATTGCAGTTGGTGATGAGGTCGAAGTCGATCTGACAGCAGCGGAAGATGCGGGGTGGATCCTCCGGATGTTTCCCAGACGAACCAAACTTTCGCGTCGCCCGAGTGTCGGGTATCCGGAACAGGTTTTAGTCAGCAATGCAGATACACTTCTGATGGTTGCCTCGATGCGTACCCCACCGTTCCGAGGAGGATTGGTAGACCGCTTGTTAGTGGCTGCTTCATGTGGCGGACTCGAGCCTGTGCTCATCCTGAGCAAGGCTGATTTGGCAACTTCAGATGAAATATCTCCGATTGAAAACCTCTATTCTTCCCTCGGCTATACCATTTTAGTCACAAGTATTCCCGAATCCAGAGGTCTCGAGGCGCTGCGGGATTTACTGCAAAATCGCACAACCGTCCTTTCCGGACATTCTGGAGTAGGAAAATCATCGCTCATAAAGGCTCTTTTTCCTGACTGGGAAATCCGCATCGGTCGTATAAGCAACAAATCTGGTAAAGGCCGTCACACTACCAGAATGGCAGAAATGTTTCGAATTCCTATAGGAGGCTTCATCGTGGATACTCCCGGAATCCGTGAACTGGAACCACTGGTGACACCGAATGAGCTGGATTCTCATTATGTAGAATTTGTTCCATATTTGGGGCAGTGTAAATTCAAAGGCTGCACGCACATTCACGAGCCACAATGTTTAATTAAAGATGCAGTCGCCTCTAAAAAAATTACGGAGCAACGCTACAAAAGTTACTGTACGCTTTTTGAGTCTCTTTAAGCAGAATTAACTGCATCGCTGGTGCCTTCATTTAAATGCATTCTAATTTTAGCAAACTGTTCTTTTGCCGAAAGAGTCGTTTTTGAGGTACTGGCAGTCGACTTCCTGCTTGTTATTTCTGTAACAGAAGAAAGTTTTTCCGAATCAATTTCTCCCAGTACAACAGAACGCAAACGAATTTGCTCCAAATCCAGTTCAGGTTTTGGTACAAATGCGATTCTCTGCAAAACTTCCTGCAGCTCTGTCCGTTTTTTGTGTAAATGCTGGACCAGCCAATCAGATCCAGGAGTGCGTTTCAAATATTCCAAACCTTCCTCAGTTGAGACATAGAGCACCAACACTGCATGTCCCCGTGAAACACGATGTAGGAAAGCCGGCATACAGCGTTCATGCACCTCCGGTGGTGTGACTTGATTCCAGTCTTTTGCCAGCAACGCAACCTGACGCTGATCATATTGTGCCTGCCCCAAATCTCCAACATGGCAATTTATACTATCTAATTTTAATTCTGGCAACAATCGATGAAAGATGCGAAGATAAGCCTCAGTTTCAAATCGGAGAGCCTGAGCGATGCTTCCGTCATACACGGTTAAGTGCAAAATTGTTTGCAGATGTTTAAACCTGACTTTATGTTTCAACAATTCTGATTCTTCTGGAGACAACAAACGTTTCAGTCTTTTTTGCAACTGACCATTTAATTGTTCTGAACGTTTGAAGCTTTCTCCGTTTAACTTTTCTACTGCCTGCAAAAAATCAGGAGAAACACTTGCTTTGGCCAATTCTTGACAAAAATCATCATTGACTGTGAATTGGCGAAGTACAGAAATATTTCGTGGATAAGAGTTCCTGGCCATAAAACTGTCGATCTCAGCAAACCAGAGTTTGCGCAGTTTGACTAAATAAAGCAAATGCTGTTGACCCGATGCTTCAAAAATTGCGCGCAATATAGACAGAGCATTTCCGTATGGTTTTTGTCCGGATGAGCTTTTATAATGAATTGAGCGGAGAAATTGTGTTACCAAATTGTGATCTTTATTCTGTTGAGGTAAACTAGGCATAATCATTTAATTTTAAATCAATCAATAAACTATATGCAGCTCAGTGAAGTCCCAGGTATTCTGGTTGCCATGCCGGCATTAAATGATACTTTTTTTCACAAATCTGTTATTCTTTTGTGCAGATTTGACGAAGAAGGTGCATTCGGACTCGTCATGAATCATCCAACAGCAACTCTCGTGAAAGAGATTCTCTCAGACGAAATGAAGGAGAATGTTGCTGCCGATATTCCTTTGCTGCTCGGAGGTCCAGTTCAACCAGAATCTTTTTGGGCTGTTCACAGTTCCGATTTTTCAGTAGAAGAAACGACCATTCTTTCACCAAAAATCAACTTAAGTTCTGCACAAGATGTTCTGTATTCACTTGCTAATGGGCAAGATGTACGATCTTATCACTTTGGCAGCGGCTATGCCGGCTGGGGTGCAGGACAACTTGATCGGGAAATCCAGGAGGAATCCTGGTGGCTCGGCCCACTGGATGAACTTTTGCTGCTCGATCTGGATTACGAACTGAGGTGGGAAAGAACAATGGATAATCTTGGGTTTGACCCACTAACCACAACTTTTTCACAAACCGGTATGGTCTGAATATTATTCATCTCAATTCCACAAATTCTGGATGCAGTGCTGTGAATTTCTTGAACTCATCCCACAACTTTTCCACCGGCATTTCCTGCTGAATAAAACTTTCACCCAATTTTTTTAGCATAATAAAATTTACCGCCTGCTTTTGTGTTTTTTTATCATGCAAAATCAAATCACGAAAGACATCCTGATCCAGACTGTGGAGAACAACCGGAGCCAAAATTTTCCGCAAATAACTGCTGATGCGCTCCCAGTCTTTTCCAGAAAGCTCATTACAATGCCATGAAACAAATGCAGCAAAACACATACCTGCACCAACCGCTTCTCCATGCAGGTATGTACCATAACCAGCATGCGTTTCAATCAAATGTCCTAAAGTGTGTCCAAAATTGAGTATTGCACGCAACCCCGTTTCTGTTTCATCTTGTTCAACCACCCGGCCTTTAATTCCACATGACCTGAAAATTGCCTCCTCCAAAAATTCAAAGTCCAGCGGTTCCAGAGTCTGTCCCTGAATAAATTCAAACAAATTTACGTCATGAATTAATCCATGCTTGAGCAGTTCTATAAAACCTGCCTTCAATTCACGGGAGGGCAATGTTTTCAAAAAAGACAGTTCTATGCAAACGTACTCAGGTTGTTTAAATGATCCAATTGTGTTTTTAGCTGATGGATGATTAACAGCGGTTTTCCCGCCAACGCTGCTGTCCACGTCTGCCAGCAATGTTGTGGGAACTTGAATGAACGGAATGCCGCGCATAAAAGTTGCAGCAGCAAATCCAGCCATGTCACCAATTACTCCTCCCCCAAAAGCAACCAGTAAAGTTTTTCGATTTGCACTGAACTTCATTAAAAAATCAAAAATCAGTGACAGTGTTTCAAGATTTTTATACTCCTCACCATCTGCTAAAACACACGTACTGACTCGTACTCCGGAATTTTGTAAAACCTGAGAAATCCGATCCGGATACAAGTCATGCAGAGTTGTGTTCGTAACCACAACCACATGATCTGTTGAGTTACTCAACACTGCTTCCGGTAGTAACTGATCAAGAATATTTAGACCTATATCAATCTTGTATTCTCGTCCAGGCAAATTTACATGAAGAGTCTTCATTAAGTTTTCCTCATTTATTTTATCTTTAATAAGATTCCTGCTACACACAAGTTTACCTCATCGCAGGCCTCACCAAGCTGCTGTGCAATCCGTCCGGACAAATCTGCAAATTTCCTGGCTAATGAATTATCTGGAATAATCCCCATTCCAACTTCATTCAGCACAAATATTACATCACATTCGAGCAGCAGCAAGTTTTCAATTTCGGCAAAGATTTTTTTTTCTGAGAGTTGGTAATGCATGGCATTGTTGAGCCACATCGTCAAACATTCAACAAGCACAGGAACTTCTGTACTTAGTAATGTATCTGCTAAATGCAGTGGCTCTTCAAGTGTGTGGAACTTTGCCCCCCGCCGGCGTCGATGCTCCGAAATACGTTCCTTCATTTCCGGATCAAACAATTCTGTTGTTGCCAGATAAACTGGTTTTTTACCTCTGGACATTTCCAGAACACGTTTTTCTGCATGACGGGACTTTCCACTTTTTACGCCCCCTGTGAACAAGATTTTCATGGGCTGAAAAATGGTTTGAATTCGCTCAACCATAACAAATAGCCCAGGATTCCGGAAACAATTAAAGTGGTTGCCAAAGCCAGTCTACTAACAAGTTGTATGTCCCATGCAGTTGCGCCTTCTCTGTCTTTCTGGCTGCCAAGCCAATAATTGTGGGCCAATTTACCTTCACGCCAGATTGGACCGCAAAGTCTAATTTTCAAAGCTCCTGCTGCAGTGGCCTCACACCAGCCGGCATTAGAGCTGGGAAGTTTTGCATGATCCTTCCAACCAACTTTGAAAGCATTACTGCCGGAAAATTCCGGGAACAATGCTGCAGTTCCAGACAAGAAAAGCCAACTGATCCTTGCAGGAATCCAGCTCAACAGATCATCAAATTTTGCACTGCACCAGCCAAAATCCTGATAGCGCTTATTTTGATAACCAACCATTGAATCCAGTGTGCTGACAACTTTAAATAACAACATTCCCGGTATTCCAAAAAAACAAAAAAAGAGTAAAGGTGCCATCACACCGTCATTCAAATTCTCGCTGACACTTTCTACAGTGGCACGTCCGCAAGCCGGTAAATCCATCAGTTTGGTGTCCCGGCCAACGAGCATTCCAACTTGCCGTTTTGCTTCAGAAAGATTTTCTGTTTCCATGGCTTCAGCAACATGTTTTGCATGAACCAGCAAATCTCGCAAAGCCAGAAAACTCCACCCAAGATAAACGGACCAGAGCCAACTTAAGCTCCAGTGTATTCTTGTTAAAAAATGTGAAATGCCTGTGCAGACTACAAATGCACAAAACAGTAAAAGCAGCACCAAAATAATTCCGCCAAATTTTCCATCCAGGCCGATTGACCGAAGTTTGGTTTCAAACCATGATATCAAATTACCGATCAGGCGTACAGGATGCCAGCTATAAACCGGATCTCCAAAAAGCAAATCAAGTCCGATGATCGAGGCAAGTATAACGGCAGGATGAGTCAATAATTCCACTAAATCAACATTCATGATTTTTCACTCAGTGCTTCATCCGGAAGCCAAAGTTTTTGCTGATATATCCAAAACAGGCCCGCACCGACCAGTAAAATACTGATAGCATAAGCTGCAAGAATTTTAGTATCAGCAACGACAAAATATTGATTGTCCATACGTAGAGGTGTCAATAAGGAACGTAAAGCGGAGTAAGAGAGTAAATAAAGCGCGCCAAGCATTCCTGGACGAAAATTTCGGAGCCGGAGTTTCCAGAGTAGAGCTAGAATTAGAAAGTTGCCCAGTGATTCATATATCATTGTCGGATGTACTGGTGCACCATGAGCATAACGGTCTACGGCTGTTCCTGCGGGAAATACTATTCCAGTCCAAAATTCAGTGACTGGCCCTGCAGTTTCTCCGTTGGTGAAGTTACCCCATCGACCAAGAGCTTGACCAAGAATCATGCATAATGCACCTATGTCCAGAATGGCGGCTAATGAAATATTTTTGATTCGACAGTAAAAATAGAGCGAAACGATTCCGCCGAGAATCCCCCCATGAATCGCCAATCCACCTTCCCAAATTGCAAAGACTTTCCAGAATGGTTGAAATCTATAATAGTTCGACCACTCAAAGATTACTTCATAACTTCGTCCACCAATTAAGCCTGCCAAAAAAATGAGCATTGTCATGTTCATTGCTTCATCCTCGTCAAGCTTGATACGCCGCCTTGCAATTTCAGCAATTACAATTTGTGAACCGATTAAAACCGCAACTGCATAAAACAATCCGTAAAATCTAGGTTCAAGGGTAATGTTAAGCCATGGAATTTCAAGAGAAAAAATATATGGATACATAATTATTTCAGGAATAAAAGTTAGCCGTACAGTACATTCCCAAGCACCTTCTTTTGTGCAGCAATGTGTGAACGAATTCCCTGTACGGCCAGATCAAGCATTAAATCCAATTGTTCACGAGAATATGTTTTTCCTTCTGCAGTTGCCTGGACTTCAACAAATTCTCCGGACTCCAGCATAACAATGTTCATATCTACTTCTGCAGCTTTGTCTTCATCATATTTTAAATCCAGCATCGGTTGGCTACTTACTATACCTACACTGATGGCAGCAAGGTATTCTTTTACAGGAAATTCTTTGATGTTTCCTGTTTTAAAGATATTTCTTAAAGCCAAAATTAGAGCCACAAATCCACCCGTAATTGCTGCAGTTCGAGTACCTCCATCAGCTTGGATCACGTCACAGTCAATCCAGATAGTGTGTTCTCCAAGTACTGACAGATTTACCACGGAACGCAACGAACGACCAATTAACCGCTGAATTTCCTGGCTCCGTCCGTCTATTTTTCCGGTTTCTCTCTTCCTGCGGCTTCCGGTTGAACGCGGAAGCATTCCGTATTCAGAAGTAACCCAGCCGTGATGCGGCTTTTTGTCTTTATCCAAAAGCCAATCCGGAACTTTATTTTCAACAGATGCTGTGCAAATTATTTTCGTATTTCCGGAAGAAACAAGCACCGAGCCTTCTGCGTGCATTGTATAATCAAGTGAGATTTCAAGCGGACGTTCTTCGTTGTTTTTTCGTCCGTCAGTTCTTAAGGTTGTTTTCATGAATTTAATTATATTTATTGTTTAATTGTTCAATCTCTTGTGCATCACCAATAATAGTCAGCCGGTCACCTTCCAGTAAAACCGTCAGTCCACGCGGTACAATCGTTTCTCCTCTTCTGCGAATAAGGGCTACCAGGCAGCCTTCTGGCATACGTATATCTTTCAATGAACGCCCAATGAATACTGAAGAAGGTGTATTGTTGCGAATCCTTAGTGATAAAAAGCGTTCATCTCGTAATAATATTTCCTTTAATTCTTGTTCATCTGAAGCATCCAGCCAATCTTTGAGAAAATTTTCATCATCAATCCTTCCTGCAATTTGAGCCAGAATCCGCAGATGCTGACCAGGATTTTCATTGGGACTGATTAAATAGAAAAAAGCATGTATAGGTCCCTGAAGTGATATTTTACCCGAAAAATCAGGTGCCTCTACAAAGCATAATTCATTTACACGGACGATCACCATTTCTGCAAGTTTGAGATCTGGCAGACGAATGTGAGGCAAAGCCGCACCACGTGAAATTGGGGTTGCGCCAATCCTGCTGCCCTCCAAAAATCCTTGCTCTAATTCTTTTGCATCTACACCCAGATTGCGTTCAAATTCAATGGCAACCTGACGTGTAATCTCACCAAATTGATGTTCCTTGGTAAATTCCATCACTTGTGCACGAGCCACTACTTCGTCAAAGGGATCCTCCTCCCGCACACCTTTTTCTTTCATAATTCCGCGCAACTCACGATCCAGCCCTTCAAATCTTTGTTCACCAAGACGGGCAAATAAATGATAAATTGCACCTGAACGAACCACCCGATTTTGTGCATAAGCAAAATACCAGACTGTACCAAGTGTTACTAGTCCCAGAGAAAATAATATGGGAAGAGCGCCCATTTCAGCAATCAGCCACAGTGGAGAAAAAACTCCGAATATTTGCATCCACGGATAAAACGGGGAACGATATCCAGGATCATAGGCTTCTATTTGGCTTTCACGCATCACAACTACTGCCAGACAAATCAAAGCAAACATCAATAATTGAAAAGCACTGGCCAACTTTGCGATGCGGGCAATATCAAGAGTAAGAACCAGCAGGATAATCAATACAACAGTTACTGCTATTCCATAGTGAGGAATATTACGTGCAGTTAGTTTAGCGAATTTACTCGGAATAAGATGATCCCGGCTCATGGCCAGAGGATATCGAGAAGCACTTAAAATCCCTGCATTTGCCACAGATGCAAAAGCAATAACTGCTGCCACAGTCACAGCAATTTTACCCCACTCTCCAAAAATAATTTCTGCAGTAGAAGCAACCGGTGTTAAATCCTGAGCCAATTCATTTGCAGGAAGCACTCCGACCATGATCGTTGTACCAACAGCGTAAACTATAATTGCAGTCCCGATGGCAAGAAAAACTCCAAGTGGAAGATTTCGTTCTGGATTTTGAACTTCTTCCGCAACGCTGGCAATGTTTGTTACTCCAACATAGCTGATATACACAAGTCCTGCAGTTGAAATGATTGATTCAGTACCTTTGTCAAAAAATCCTTCAAAATGTACTGAATTTATTTCCGGAATACCTTTTCCAATGAAAGCTAATAAAATCAAGAGCAGGGCAAAGACCATGAATACCTGAAACGTCCCGGTTTTTTTTGCTCCAAAAAGATTTACAATTCCAAAAAGGACCGCTAAAATCACCGCCAGCATAACGATGGGAACTTCCGGCCAGAAAATACTGAGATAAGCCCCCATTCCAATCAAGGCAAATGCTGTTTTGAAAACCAGTGCCAACCACGTTCCCAACCCTCCGATTGTACCGACAAACGGCCCCATGCTTCTGTCGAGGAAATAATATGCTCCTCCTGCTCTGGGCATGGCAGTGGATAACTCGACCATACTGAACATTGCAGGAATCAGTGGAATTGCTGCAATCATATAACTCAAGACTACTGCCGGACCGGCCTCATTGAAGGCAATTCCAGGGAGCAGAAAAAACCCTGCACTCAAAGTTGTGCCTGTGGCAATGGCGTAAACATTAAGTAAAGTGAGTTCTTTTTTAAGCATGCTATCCTGGAATTTTGGTTGCAACTATTACCAGTAGAATTAGACAATCACAGGTTTTTACTTCACTTGTTGTTCTTTTACAGACTTGTGCAAAAAACAGAATTATTGAAGGAGGTGCTAATTTCCTGCTTCAATCACTTCCATATCCTGAATGACTTTGAATTCAAATAAATTATCTTCAAGCACAAGATTGTAGTGCATTGACTCCAGTTCGATTGTCCGGTAATTACCCTCCTGATCCATCAGTGCTATTATCTGCAAATTATATGTTACCGGATGCACCGCTAACTGGATAAATGATAAATTTGCAGCAGCTTTTTTTGGTTCCAGTTCAACAATTAAAGCATCCGGACTAGTAAGCAAAACCTGACTGATTAACCGCCTGTTAAAATCTGCCTGTAAGTCTCCCAAACCAAGTAAAAAAGAAAGTGCCGTTCCATCAGTGAGCTTTTCCAGTTTTTGTATAGTCACATTTTCCAACAATGGATCGAAGAGCCACAAAGTTTCACCATTAGTAACCAACAATTGCTCTTCAGGAACTTCATAAAGCCAACGCATTTTGCCTGGACGTTTGTAAGAAACCAAGCCCTCTGCTCTTCTGACAGTCTCAGTATTGTTCCGATAACTGGTTTGGACAAAATGTCCAGAAAAACTTTGAATACTCTGATATTGTTCCTGAATCATTTGAATTAGATCTGTTTCTTTGGAAACAGATTGTCCTGAAAAGCCAAACAATAATATTGAGATAAATACAAATGTAAAATATTTCATACAAAAAACTTGTTAAATACCTCAGATTTCGAGTGCATGTTACTTAACGCTTGAACCCGTTTTGCCAAATGAACTCAGAATGTCGAAGATATTTTGCAGATTGAGGTTGCTTTTATTCAAGCCATAAAGCCCAAAGAGCCAAATCAAAAGTGGAGGCATCCACAAAACATAAGGCTGATAGTTCATGTTCATCGTCATTTCTTTTGCGCCAATCCATAAAATGTAGTAACTCACCACCAGAATCAAGCCCCGTAAATAAGCACCGGAACGCCCCTGACGTATATTGATCAGACCCAATGGAACCATTGCCACCGCAAAAGCCACACAAGCCCACGGAGTGGTGAGTCTTAAGAACAATTCCATTTTTGACGAGCGGCTTGAGTTCTGCAATAGTGCTTTAGTGGGAACACCCCAGATATGCCCACCTTTAGTAGACGGAACAATCTGAGGCGGACGGAAAATATAGTGGAACTGCTCAAATGCAATCGTACGGTAATTATCAGCAGGTCCTTGCAAATGAATTAGTCCATCTTCCAGGTTTAAAAGCAAATCACGCTCTCCTTCCCGAATTTCAATTCGTCCACGATCTGCAAGTGTTACCATTGAATCCTGAGTTAGTTTCAGGTCGGTAATAAAAACACCCCTCAAATCTTCATTTTTATCCTTGTCCTGTACGTACAAAACCTTTCCAGGAAAATCATAATTCAAGACTAATGGTTGAATGGTTTTCGCAGTTTGTGTTTTCAACACCTTGAGTTTTTCCTGCTCAAAAGCGGCATAACCGGCAGGTTGAAGCCAGAGAGTAATGATTAAAGTAATTCCTGTTGCAACAATTCCAAACAAAAAAAACGGCCGCCCAATCTGCCAATAACTGATTCCCATCGAATTCATTGCAGAAATTTCATTGTCCGTTGAGAGACGGACCATCAACACCACGCATGAAATCACAATAGACAAGGGCAAAGTCACAGATAAAAATTGCGGCAGGCGGTAAAGCAGCATCAATCCGACACTAAAAACACTTACCCCCCGTTCCACAATCAAGTTAATCAGACGATAAACTGTTTCCATTGAAAGGATAAAAGTCAATATTCCAAGTGCCAGCAGAAACGGAACAATCAATTGTATAAATATTGAACGAAAAAGCAGCATAAAATATTTTAAAGTTGATTCTTGATTTGCCAACCCACCCGCATTGCATTCAATCCATCTTCAGCAGTAACTTTGGGATTTTTCCCTTCACGAACTGCCAACAAAAAACTTTCAATCTCTGTTAACAGGGCATCACCTTTTTCCAACTGGAAAGTCTCCGGACGGAGCGTCTCCGGGTCAACAGCAGTTCCGGGTTCTACATGTAGCTTGCGTGCCTGACCTGTTCCATAATCGAGAGATAGATACAGTCCTGACTGAAAAATTCTCATTTTTCGTTCAGCTTTGTCGGATACTCGACTGGCCGTTAAATCCGCAATACAGCCAGAAGGAAAGCGCAGGCGTGCATTAGCCAAATCTGCAGTTGAAGTAATGATATTTACTCCAGTACCTTCGACAGATTCCGGATATTCACCAACTACTGCTAAAACCAAATCAATGTCATGAATCATTAAATCTAGAATAACATCCACATCAGTTCCACGTTTCGGAAAAGGTGCAATGCGGATGTTTTCAATAAATTTTGGCCGATCAATTAGCTCCTGAAATTCAGTAAAAACCGGATTGAAGCGTTCCAGATGACCTATCTGCAGGCGCAGATTTTTATCCCTTGAAAGCTGTTCCAGTTCTTCTGCTTCTTCAATATTTGCCGCAAAGGGTTTTTCCAGCAAAACATGAACGCCCTTTTCCATAAAGGCTTTAGCAGTTTCAAAATGATGCACAGTTGGTACAACGATGCTGACTGCATCAACCAAATCCAGTACTTCATGAAAATCATTAAAAACCGGAACTCCAATTTCATCCGCAACTTTTTGTCCCTGTACAGAATCGACATCAACTACACCAACCAGTTCTGATTCAGCAAGTGCAGCATATTTTTGTGCATGAAAGCGGCCCAGATAACCCACACCAATTACTGCTGTTTTTAACATTTTATCTTTTTTTTAAGATTTACTTTATAATTGACGAAGAATTTGTAATCAACTCACTCCACCAATTTATCTAATTCATGGATCTGCAGTTTCAAGGCTTCCAGAGTTTTTTCGGTAGACGCAACTTTTTCCCGCAATTCAATAATAACTTTTTCTGGAGCTTTGTCGAGAAATCCGGGATTTTTGAGTTTTTTAAGACTTTTTTCTACAAAACCTGATTCAGTCTTGAGTTTCTTTTGCAGGCTTTCGATTTCTTTTTTCCAATCAACCGCAGAAGCTTCGATGCTTGCAAGGGTTTCATTAAAATATGCACCAAGGTTGTCCCGGGAAGAGTCCGGAGTTTTTTCATTGATTTCCAGTTCACTTAAACGTGCAAGCCGGATAATTAAATTTTGATGTGTCCGGAACAATTCAGCATTTTTTTCTGAATCCAGTGTCGCACCAATTTTTTTATCCAAGCCGATATTAGCTTTTTCACGCAATGTACGAATCTGAGATATTGCCTCACGAAGAAGTTCGATCCGATTGTGAGATTCCGAGAACGAATAAGACTGTTCTTGCGGCCACTCACTGACGGCCAGCATTTTTGGCTGTTTAAATTGCTCCCACAATGCTTCGGTGACAAACGGAACATAGGGGTGCATTAGCTTCAACAAAGTCGAATAAGAATAGGCCAGTACTTGATTGTCTTCGTCGGTACGTTCCGGTTTTTTATCCATTTCCAAATACCAGTCACAAAATTCACCCCAGAAAAAACTCCGCAGTGAGTCAACAACATCTGATAAACGATGTGCTTCCAAGCCGGTTTGTGAGTGCCGGATCAAGTCATTCAATCCATGTAGAAGCCATTGTGCCAACTCGGAATGTACTTTTTCCGGAGGAGCGGTTGGTGTTCCAAGTGGAATTGTCAGCAAAATATAACGCCCTGCGTTCCATATTTTATTGGCAAAACGACGGCAGCTTTCCATTTTTTCCGGATAAAGCCGCAAATCCTGACCAGGTCCGGTACCTTGAATCAAGGCCAGCCTCAAGGCATCTGTTCCGTGCTCAGCAATACTTTCCAACGGGTCTATACAGGTTTCAGGAACTGATTTTGACATTTTCTTACCATCACGGGTTCGCACAAGTCCGTGCAGATAAACTGTCTTAAACGGCACATTCTGCAACATATAAGTCGTCATCAAAATCATCCGTGCCACCCAGAAAAACAATATATCATAACCTGTTTCCATGATATTTGTTGGATGGAATTTCTGAAAATCTGGACTGCGCTCCAACAAATCTTCCAGAGACAAAGAGTAATTTTTTGCCAGTTCCGGATCAATCAAAGTGCTCCAGGTCCATAGTGCAGACGAAAACCAGGTATCCAGCGTGTCCGGATCTTGTTCCCAACCATCGAACTCTTCCGGCGGACGAATGCTGGCCAGTGTTTCTCCATCTTTGTAATAAACCGGAATACGGTGTCCCCACCAAATTTGCCTTGAAATACACCAATCCTGTAAATTTTCTACCCAATAAAAATAAGTGGAATCAAAGCGTTCCGGAACCAATTTAATATCGCCGGAACGAACTACATCAATCAAAACCTCTTTGAGGCTTTGCTTTTTTCCATGCCAATCGACAGCCGGTTTATTGACATCTATAAACCATTGTTCGCGAATTTGCGGTTCAATTGCACCTCCACCGCGACTGTTGAATGATTTACTGTGCACGTATCCAGAATCTGTATTGACCAGCAGTCCTTTTTCACGAAGTTTTTCCATAATTTTGGGACGTGCCTCGTCAATTCCCATTCCGGCAAATTCCTGTGCAATTGGAAGTAATTTACCATCAAAATCAATTATTGGTTCTTTATCCAAACCGTGCCGCTCCGCAATACCAAAGTCAACATTATCGTGCCATGGAGTAATTGTCATCACTCCGGTTCCAAATTCCGGATCAACGGCTTCATCTTTGATGATGCTGGCAGTGATTTTTCCATTGATCCATTCGCAATCAAATGTATCGCCGTGTTTGTACTGCGTATATCGTTCATCATCAGGATGCATCACCACATATTTGTCGCCAAACTTGGTTTCTGGACGTACAGTACCAATTTGGAAAGGACCGTATTGAAAGGTGAAAAATGGTGATTGCGTGTCTTTACGTTCTACTTCATCATCTGAAACATTGGTTTTGAGATTCGGATCCCAGTTTACAATACGTGGTCCACGATAAATCAATCCATTTTCGTACATCCGCACAAAAGTTTCATTCACACAGCGATTGAGCTGCGGATCCATCGTATAACGTTCGCGGCTCCAGTCACAACTTGATCCCAGCGCTTTTACCTGATTGCGGATGGTACCCTGGGAGCTTTCCACATATTCTGCAATACGCCGCAAAATTTCTTCACGTCCCAGTACTTCCCGTGGATCAGCAATGCCTTCCTCTTTTTTAATTTGCTGCAAAACCACATTTTCAGTGGCAATGGCTGCATGATCGGTTCCCGGTAGCCAAAGTGCTTCATGGCCCTGCATTCGGTGCCAGCGAATAAAAATATCTTCCAAAGCCAGCATCACTGCATGACCGACATGCAGTTGTCCGGTGGCATTTGGAGGCGGCATGGAAATGGTGAAAGCAGGTTTGTTGGAATGTGCATCGGCGCGAAACGCATCGCTGTTTTCCCATTGTTCTGCAATTTTGGATTCAAAAGCTTGGGGGTCGTAAGCTTTGGCTAATGAAGTCATTTACCTATTTTAATAAAACTGGGATGAAGATTGGGAAGCTACAACTGTGAAAACAGCTGGGAGTACCTCGTTTTGAGTACAAATCAGCATCAACGTTCAGGCAATTTTTTTGGCAAGTCCACAGCACCTTTTGTATTTTTTACCACTGCCGCAAGGACATGGTTCATTGCGTCCTACAGTGGACTGTGCACGGACTGGTTGTGGTTTTTTCTTTTTTGTTTCGGTTCCGTCCGGTATCTCGACTTCTCCATGTATGAATTCCACATCCTTCAGTAACGGTGCCGGTTCAGGTTCTGCAATGGGGCGGGCAATTGTTAATTTGAAAAAAGTGCTGATGGCCTCATTATCAATTCTGTTCATCAAATCAGAAAACATTTCAAAAGCCTGTTTTCTGTATTCGTCCAGCGGTTTCTTCTGAGCATAACCAACGAGGCCGATTCCTTCGCGCAACATATCCATTGAAAGCAGGTGATCTTTCCAAAGATTATCGTTAACTTTTAACAAAATTTGTCTTTCCAGGTCAAGGATCATTTGGCCCAATATTTCTTTGCGATCTTCAGTAGAAACATCCGGCTCAAAATTAAGTTCTGCAACATTACGGAAGAACTCAATTTTTTCTTTGTACAAATCTTCAATCCAGCCATAAAATTTTTCTGAATATTCATCCGTGTTAAGTTCATCTTCAAACCATTTTTCGTTTGGAACTTTTGAAAATACCCCTTCAAATGCACGGTTGAATCCCTGAACATCCCATTGATCTACATATTTATCCTGACAATGCTGCTCCATCAGTTGGTCTACCACACCATCGCACATTTCTAAAATCAGATTCTGCACCTCTTCTCCAAGAATTTCTCTGCGCCTGCCATAGATGATGGATCTTTGCTTTTCCATCACATCATCATATTCAAGAACGTGCTTCCGGATATCAAAGTGATAACCTTCCACCTTCTTCTGTGCATTCCCAATAGCCTTGGTGATGAATACATGCTCAATCGGTTCATCCTCTTCAATGTTAAGCTTATCCATCAAGTTTGAAATACGTTCTCCACCAAATATCCGCAGCAAATCATCTTCAAGTGAGAGCAGGAACTGAGATGCACCTGGATCCCCCTGCCGTCCGGAACGTCCCCGGAACTGGTTGTCGATTCGGCGACTGTCATGCCTTCCTGTACCTAAAACAAACACACCACCTACTTCAAGAGTTTCAGGTGAAGGCTTTATGTCTGTACCACGACCTGCCATGTTGGTTGCAATAGTCACTGCCCCAAATTGGCCTGCATTTGAGATTATTTCCGCTTCCCTTTCATGATGTTTTGCATTAAGAACTTCGTGTTCAATACCTGCTTTCTTGAGCAATTTACTGATGGCCTCAGACACCTCGATGGAAACTGTACCCACTAAAACCGGCTGCCCCTTTTCGTTAAGTACTTTGATACGATCAACAGTTGCACGATATTTTGCATCAACCGTTTTGAAAACTACATCAGAAAGATCCTTTCGAATCAACGGTTTATTTGTGGGAACTACAACAACTCCCAGGTTGTAAATTTTCTTAAATTCATTTTTTTCTGTTTCCGCAGTTCCGGTCATTCCAGAAAGTTTATCGTACAACCGGAAATAATTTTGGAAAGTTATCGTCGCCAGTGTCTGGTTTTCACGCTCAACATTGACGCCCTCTTTTGCTTCCAGGGCCTGGTGCAGTCCGTCGCTAAAGCGCCGTCCTGGCATCAGTCGTCCGGTAAACTCATCAACAATGATTACCTGACCTTCCTGAACAACATAATCGACATCATTTTTAAACAGGTAGTGCGCTTTAAGTGCCTGGTTAACATGGTGTAAAATTTCCATGTTTTCGTAATCAAACAGACTTGTATCTTTAACCAGCTGATCCCTGAGACGCCCTTCAATTTTTACAGAACCCTGGTCTGTCAGGTTGATACTGCGGGCCCTCTCATCGAGCGCATAATCTCCATCACGCACAATATCGTGGTCTTCCAGTTCTTCCAGATTTTCGGCAATATTGTGCATTTGATCCTGAGGTAGTTTGCCCACCTCCTCCTTACGGATTTCACGACTGAGTCCGTATACGAACTTATTTATTTGATGATATTTATCTATGTTATCTTCAGTTGGTCCACTGATAATCAACGGAGTCCGTGCTTCGTCTATCAGTATACTGTCAACCTCATCTACAACTGCAAAGTTAAATTCTCGCTGAACATAATCCTCCAGGGAAAACTTCATGTTGTCGCGTAAATAATCAAAACCGAACTCGTTGTTTGTACCGTATGTAATATCTGCTTCATATGCAGCGCGGCGTTCTTCTTCATAAATTCCATGCTGAATCAAGCCGACAGACAAACCAAGAAACTCAAAAATTGCTCCCATCCATTTGCTGTCACGTTTCGCCAGATAATCATTAGGCGTGATGATGTGTACACCTTTTCCAGTAAGTGCATTGAGATAAACAGGACAGGTTGAAGACAAAGTTTTTCCTTCACCGGTTGCCATTTCAGCGATGTTTCCGTGATGCAGCGCCAAACCTCCCTGTAACTGAACGTCGTAATGGCGTTCTCCAATAACACGCAGTGAGGCTTCCCGAACGAGTGCAAAAACTTCTGGAATCAGCTCATCCAGAGCTACTCCTTTTTCAAGTCGCGTTTGAAATGCTGTAGTTTTTTTTGGAAATTCTTCATCTGCCAAGGCCTGAATTTCCGGTTCAAGCGCATTTATTTTGTCCGCCACTTTCCGGTAGCCATTCAGTGTTTTTGCGTTTTCATCGCCAAAAATATTTTTAACTTTTTTCCACATAGATTCCTTTTGCCACATTGGGCATTGTGAGGACAGAAGACGGAGTTTGTTTGATTATGTAATGAAAAGTGATAATTTTATGAAAAATAATTCTCTCATTTGCAAACTCAGTCTAACTAAAATCCAATCGTGTAAGTTTAGCAAAACCTAAGTGCAGGGTCAAGAACTACAAAGTTTTGGCAACACTGTAAATTCCTGAACAATAACTTGCAATTCTGGGGGTTTAGCTTATCTTCAAGATAGATTCAATCTTTATAGAGAGCCCAGAGGAATGAGATTTTTTATTCTGTATCTGCTGTTGATACTAACTTTGTCAGGAGGATGTTATCCGGAATCACTGAACTATCGACCCGGATGGGGAACACAGTGGATTGATGGTACTTTACTGGAAGAAAACGGAAATGACCTAAAATCCAAAGGATTCGTCGTTGTTCTTGAATATTATTCGCAATTTATTCAATTTAAAAACGAATCCCCTCTTTATGCTCCAAAGGCAAGGCTGGTTTTTCCGGAAGAGGATGGACATTTTCGAATACACTTTGATCTCGAAGCTTCAGCGATTGAATTAGTTTTTGTCGCATCCGGTTACACTATGGAGCGTTTTCGTTTTAGACGACAAATTGGAATTGGCAAACTGCACTTTGATGCAAAATTGTCACAAAGTGAAATGTGGCGGAATCAATTTCTTCTGCAAACTGGCCCATTTTTGGACAATTTCATTCTTGAACAGCGTTATCAGATGCCAGATTCTCAACAACTTTTTATCGGAGAATGGTTAGATAATGAGCGCAGCAAATATTAGGCAGGCAACTGAACTTTAAAAAATTAATCACTCAAAAAATGTTCTGATTTTTTCACCATCGTGAAATGCATAGAAAACAGCACTCAGCGCAGCTGTTTTACCCACCTCAACGTGACCCTCCGAGTCCAGACTAATCAGCCCATATAAATAATTGAAGTCGTCACTTTCATGCATTGTTCTGGTAACTGCCTCATTCAGCAACATTCCATCCCCAACCCTGGTTACTACCTTTGCAGCAGCTGCTTGCTGGGTAATTTGTTCACCAATTCCTGTACAGGAAACACCTGCTTTTGTGGAGGCATATGTTCCGGCTACTGTTGGACTGTCACTGACACGTCCAGGAATTTCACAACCGATTCCGCCAGTTGATGTTCCGGCAAAAATATGTCCATCTTTGTCAAGCGCCACGGCTCCTACTGTTCCGTGAATTCCGGCACAATTACTTTTGTATTCGTGCAGGCGAAACTCAGTTTCCGGATTGTATTCGGGAATGCCTTTTGTTCGACAGAATTCAGTTGCCTGTGCAGAACTTAAAATAGAATGTTTTTCTCCGGACAGCAATGCTGCTGCTTCAATTGGATTCCGGATATTTTGAACATTGATCACGCCAGAAAACCGATTATTAGTGCCGTCCATTAAGGCTGCGCTCATGCGTATCTGACCGTCTGCCTGAAGCTTGGATCCAGTTCCGGCGTTGTAAACAGGATCATCCTCCAGCATCCGGACAGCATGCCGAACGGCATCTTCTGCAGAGCGTTTTTGAAGTACTTCAAATGTCTCTTCCCATATCTTACAAAGGGAATCATGCATTTTCTGAGCTTCAGTCGTTTTCCCTTCCAGACTTCCTGCTCCACCATGAATGACTAATTGCTCCATGTTTTTAAGTATTACGTCCAACCATCACAAACGCAGACCAATAAAATGGAGCACTCCACTGAACATCATCCAGCATTTCCAGACGCGCTTCACGCATTGCTTCCCGGGCTGGCATCCCACCAAGGAATTTTTCATAGAATTTGGTCATCAATAATTGCGTTCCGGCATCGCTGACTTCCCAGAATGAATTGATCACGTTTTTTACTCCGGCTTCCTGAAAAGAGCGGCGTAAACCATAGACGCCTTCGCCTTCGTGAATCTCTCCCAAACCAGTTTCGCAAGCAGAAAGAACAACCAATTGGGTTCCGGCTAAATCCAAACTCAAAACTTCCATAGCTGTTAAAACTCCATCGTTGTCGGTGTCAATTTCCCCAAGCATGGAAGCATTCGCGTTCAAACCGGCAAAAGCAAGTCCTGCGCGCAGCAACGGATTATCCGCAGGCGGCGGAACGCTGCTCGAGCCCCGACTTAAACCCTGCAGGCGTTTTTTCAACTTTTCGTCTTCTTTGAGAAAAAATCCATGAGTTGCAATGTGTAGAACTTCTGGAGGTGCAGACATTTCCCGGAGCAGTTTTTCTTCTGCAACTCTTTGTGAAAAGATGGTGGTGTTCCGATCCTTTGTGTCTGAAACTTCCTTGATAACTTCTCCTTCTTTTTCTGCTCCGGGCAGCGGGTCAAAATTCAGTCCGCGCAATCCGGAACCCATGCGAGCACCTCGTGCAACACTTCGGGATCGTTTGTGAGTTACTTCTCGAGCTGCTGGAGTTTTAAGGATTTTATCAGAATCATAGTCCGGCCCCGCAATAATCATCAAATCACCTTTTGCAGCAAGCAATGGATCGAGAGCCAAATCTCTTGCGGAACTTATGATGCGTAAATCAAAATTTTCCAGCAAATAACTGTCATCAGAATCTGTTAAAACATCAAAAGGTAAAACATTTAAGAGACTGTCTGGCGAAATAAAAATCGATACTGTTTCTCCCAATGATTCTGTGAGTGGTTGCCAAAGAATCTCCCAAAGATCATAGGCAACGCTTTTAATGTCCTCATCTTCTGCACCCTCATCCTGAACAATTTCTCGCAATTCCATGACAATAGCACTGATCAATTCTAAATCTTCGTATTCAACAAAACTGAACTCTCCTGCATTTACTACAACTGCTAACATACGCAGTGAATCATCCTCGCCGCGAAAACTCATAAAATCAACCATTGCATTTTCTCCCATTCCCTCAACTACCTCGTCCACTGTAACTTGCTTTGTGGACTGCCGGAAACGCACACTTTGCTCTCCAAGTTTTAGTTGGAGCATGTTAACTTTTTCCTCCAAATCAAAAATGATTTTTGGAAACTCCTTCCGGTTTTCATCGGTTGGTCCGGACAATGTGAGTCCTGCTAATGTTTTGCGGGTTTGGGTCAAGTCTTCCGTTATTGCCTGCAATTCAGGTGAACCAGACAGCATTAAGACTTGTTGAGTTTCACTGGTAATTTTAAGTAAAATACCTTTACGCCGCAAACTCACTTCAAAAAGATCACGCGCGGTACGTTCGTCATCCAAACTCAATAGCATCCGAATCAAAGCATTCTGTTCCGGTCGGTGCAAACTGATGTAAGATTGGCGTGTATTGTCTCCCGCAACCCAAAGCACCCGATCCAAAAATGCATTTCTGCGTTCAAAGCCTGTCATAAACAATTTGTATGCTTCTTCCGTTTTACCCATAATTTTGAGCAAATCTGCCAGGTTATTCAGAGTTTCAAAAGTATAAGGATGATTTTCTCCCAAAACTTCTTCTTCCAGCTTTAGCGTTTCCTGAAACATTTTAAGTGCCTCGTCCAACTTTTCCTGCACCACAAAAAGCTCACCCATATCATTCATACTGCGTAAAGTGTCGGCATGACGTTTACCAAAAACCTTGGTTCTTCCTGCCAAAGCCTCCATCAAATGTTTTTCCGCAGCTTCCAAATTTCCAAGTGATTTTTGAACACGCCCCAGATTATTAAGGGCTTTCAAAGTATTTTGATGTTCTGCACCAAGTAATTTGCTCCATTGAGAGTGAACTTTGGTGAAGATTGGTTGGGCTTCGTTGTAACGTTCATCCCGTAAATAAAGATAGGCAAGGTTGTTTTGATTTGCAATGGTGTTTGTGTGATTTTCGCCAAATACTTCTGTGTTGAGTTGAATTACTTTTTTATAATTCAATTCAGAACGAATAAAGTCACCTTGAGATTCATTAAGAAAAGCAAGGTTGTTCAGCAAAGCCAATGAGGTTGGATGTTTCTCTCCCTGAATTTTTCCGGAAATTGCAAAGGCTTTTTTGAAAAGTGGTTCTGCTTCATCGTACAAACCCTGATTTTCCAACAACAAGGCAAGGTTGTTCATTACAGAAACTGTCTGTGGTGTTTCTTCACCAAGTGCAGCAATCATCACTTTTAAAGATTGTCTAAAAAGTTTTTCTGCTTTTTGATAATCACCCAGGCGGCGTCGAACGCTAGCCAAATTATTCAGGTCGCCGGCTGTATTTGGATGCGCCTCTCCAAGCAATGCTAAGTCGACCTCGTAAACCTGCTGATGTAAAAGCAATGCCTTTTTTAGCTTGCCCGTATCTTCATATAACTGGGCAAGATGACTCCTGGCCTGTATAACAAGAGAATCTTCCTCACCATATTCTGCAACTGCACCCTGCATACTCTCTAAAAACAATTTTTCGGCCAGAGAAAATTTTCCTTGCTGACGATAAATTTCAGCAAGATTTTCCTTGCTCGCCAAAATCAGAAAACTCGTTTTATTCATAACCTCTAGCATTAAAGGCAATGCCGTTTCAAACAATTCCTGAGCAGGTTTTAATTTCCCCTGTGTCAGGTACAGCTGTGCTAAGTCAGCCATTGAAGATAGAGTTTCCGGAGAATTTTCGCCCAAGACCTTTTTGTAAGCTTTCAGTGCTTCACTAAGCATTCCTTCTGCTTCACCGATACGTCCCAATTCCTGTAAATTCAGACCAAGAGCTCTCAATCTGGCAGCACGTTGTGGATCATCTTCAGTGGTAAGCCTAAGAGCTTCCTGTAAAACCGGTTCTGACATTTCCGGATCAATTGATTTGAGAAATCCACCATAGTTGTCAAGAACGGAAAGTGTAGTCGCATCACTTTCACCAAAAGCAGCAACTGAAGTTTCAAGAGCTACCTGGTAAATCTGATTCGCCTCTTCCAGTTGATCTAATTCTCCATGGATTTGTGCCTGTAACAACATACTGGAAATGGTTTTTAATGCACCTGAACCAAAAGCTACTTCTGCCAGTGAAACTGATTCCTGTGCTGAATTCAATGCTCCTTCAAGATTACCTTCCTGATAAAGCTGTTGAATTTCTGACTGACGTAAATTCCATAACTCTGCAGCCTTTTCCGGAGTTGTTTGAGAAAAGGAAGTATTATTCAGGGGAAGTATCTGAAGCAAAGTTAAGATCAACCCTAAAAAACCGAATTTAAAAATTGAATTACTCTTTCGCATGGGGACCTATTAAGTTAGTTGTATAACCAATCATACATTACTCACATCAATTTTACCAACAATCTAAAATCTGCCTGATTGAGGAGTACACCATCGTTAACATGTTTAAACCTCATTAGTAAAGCTGTTCTAAATCTTCAGCTACTAAATAAACGGCGTATGTAAAAACTGCTGGTTACTTTTTTTGAATAATTAACCACCGAAACGTGCTTGGGCAACTTCCAATTTATGTGAGGAAGTCTCCCACTGGCTGAGATGTGTAGAAAGTTGAGCGCTCAATTTTTCTTTTTCGGTTTGTAAATTCTGTATTTCCTCAGGCGATGCTTGCTGATAAAAGTTTTCAACTCCAAATTTTGCCTCAATTGCAGAAATTTTTTGTTCACCCTCTTCAATCAGTGTTTCAAAACGTGTAGACTGTTTTTTTAATTTTGATATTTCACTCTGAAGTTTTTTTCGTTCAGCATTGCTCAATTCCTGAGTTGAAGGTGTCGCTTTTGTTTCCCGGTGTGTCGTAGAAAGAGGCTGATCCCGGCTTAGATAGTCATCACCAAATTTTTCAAGGTATTCCTGATAGCTTCCGGAAAAGTCGCGGACACCATGTGGAGTTAACTCCAGGATATGAGTTGCAACTTTGGAAACAAAATGCCGATAGTGACTTACCACCAAAACAGTACCTTCAAATGCTTTCAAAGCATCACCAAGTGCCGCAACACCTTCCAGATCCATATGATTTGTAGGTTCATCGAGGATTAAGATATTCCTTTTTTCCAGCATTATTCTTGCAAATAGCAAACGGGCAGATTCTCCTCCACTCAATGCAGTAACTTGTTTAAGCGCTTCATCTCCGGACAGTAACACTCGACCTAACAAACCACGTATAGCTCCAATCGGTTCGTGTGGTGCAGTTGCATAAAGCCAGTCGTAAGCACTGATTTTTCCACGTAAATGTTCATGGTGATCTTGGGCAAAATAAGAGGTATGAGTTTCATAACCCCACTCGAAAGTACCTTCGTCTGCAGAAAGCTGAGCAAGAATAATTTTCAGTAAAGTTGATTTTCCAATACCGTTTGGACCAATGATAGCGACTTTTTCACCCCGTTGAATTTCAAAAGATACATTTTTCAGAACCTCAGTGTTCCCAAACTTTTTGCTCACATCTTTTACAGTCAGCACAGTTTTTCCAGAGGGTCGAAACTGCTCAAAGCTCAGGTCTGGAGATATCCGGGAGGAACGCTTTACCTCTGGCACCTCCATTTTATCGAGTTGTTTGACACGTGACTGGGCTTGCCGAGCTTTGGTAGCTTTTGCACGAAAACGATCTACAAAGGCCTGTAGTTCAGCAGTTTTGCGCTCATAGTTTTCGATTTCTTTACGTTTCTGAGTTTCAGCCAGGGTTTTTGCTTCAAGGAACTGTTCGTAATTTCCAGTGTAAAGTCGTAATTCTTCGTAATCTATATCAATAATGTAACTGGCAACCACATTGAGAAAATTTCTGTCATGTGAAATAAAAATCAGGGTTCCTTCGAACTGTGTACACAAATAGTTTTCCAGCCAGCGGATTGAAACAATGTCCAGATGGTTGGTTGGTTCGTCAAGCAGCAGCACGTCGGGTTGCTGAAAAAGCAATTGAGCTAAAAGTACACGCAATTTGAAGCCGCCGGAAAGTGCACTCATAGGACCAGTGTGAAATCCTGTACCAATCCCCAATCCAGATAACAACTCTGCAGCAAAAGGTTCAGCTACATAACCGTCTGCTTCAGCAATCATCTCTTCCAGTTGACCCAGCCTGTGACCGGATTGACTATCTAGATTTTCAGACTCAAGAATTTTTTCTTTTTCTCTAAGAGCTTCGCATAAAGCGGGCTTTCCGAGGAACACTACGTCAATAACTTTAATATTCTCATACTGAAAATGATCCTGCCTGAGAACTCCAAGTTTCAAGTCACGTGGTACAGATATTGTTCCGGAATTAGGTTTTTCTTCTCCAGCAATCAGCCGCAACAGCGTGGACTTTCCAGAACCATTTGCACCAACAAGCCCGTAGCTTTTACCTGGATTAAAGGTGACTGATGATTTTTCAAAGAGCGTTTTTTTGCCATAATTCATGGCTAAGTCAGCAATGCTGATCATTATTAATTAATTATCTTAAAATTGGAAATTACTTTAAAAGTTAGATTACTACCCTTATTGCTTTCTGTATAACAAAGAAAAATCGGCAGTATTTCGTCTTAATGTCAGAATGATTCTCAAACAATAAGCTTAGAAAAAAACTTGTTGAATCTCAACGTAATTCTAATTTGAAGTCTTTACAAAACTACTAAAACAAATATCTAAAATTAATCTTTCCCTGTTTCTGGCACTCTGTGGTTGCCCGGCGCAAGATTTTACGCTATGTTGTGTTGTGTCCAAATTTCTAATCTGATTAAACTCTTTTCGTCTCATGCACCGTAATGCTACCTTCAGGGAATACAGTGAACATTTTGATTCGCTGCTTCCAGATCAGGATTCACTTCTTATTCAGTTGTGCGAGCATCTTTTCAAATCAGGATTTGTCTTTGTGGATGCTTCTGAAAATGAGCTTGAAGCAGGAGGATGGGTGATACGTGACTTTTTTGATCAGGAAGCTGAGGTACTTCGTACACTCGTTCCAAGAGAGCGTTATGTGGGTTTCATTGATTATGTTAAACAATTTAATTGGCCTGTAAAAATTCTGCAAAAAAAACTTTCTCAACGAATTCAGAAATCATTTGATCAACTGGCTAAAGGGAAACACCATCATTTCAATATTCGTTACAACATTTCGTATGGACTCCGTGAGCAAGAAAAACACCCCTTGTATGATTTCCTTTTGCACATCGAGACGTATTATAGTCTGGTTTTAGGTGGAGAGACACTGGAACAGGAAGACCAGGAAGAGGAACCGGATTTTTCAAAAACCAACTTCAAGATTGAAGACTTGAAACAGTTAAGAGTCCAGGTCCGGGAACGACTTGAAGGACGTGAACTGGTAAAAGGCTTCCTGAAGCACATTGCAAAAAAACGTGGTGTTTCAGTCGAAAGTTTAAATCCTGTAATAAAACAGGAGCGAAAAAACTCTCCAATAAAATTTTTGCGACCTTCACAACTAAATCCAACTGCTGAAAAACGAACCGCTCCAGATGTTGCAGAAATTCTTATTGCGGAAGAAAAAAATGATATTCTTGACAAACTGGACATCAGTTCAACACTGACTGAAGATCAGAATGAACTTTCAGAATTTCCTCTAGAGCCTGACTTGGAAACGGATATAGCAGAAACTGCAGAAGTCTTGATAGAGTCAAAAAAAGCAGAAGAGGGAATTTTTGAGGAAGAAACTGTGGCATCTCAAACTATTGAAGATGCTGCAGTCGAGGTTGAAGAAGATGATGAGTTGAAAGAAAAAAATAATTACGAACCAGAAACTGAGGCAGATTCCTCAACTGTTACTACTGCCGATCTGTTGCTTAACTTTGAAGAGGATGAAGAAGATCAAGAGATTGAAGAAGATGACAGCGGCTTGATTCTAGTTGATTCTGACGAGACTGATGTGGTATTTGGCGGAGAAAAAATTTCAAAGGCTGCATTAGAAAAGTTTATTCGCCAGTATCCTGACAGCGCACTCAGATTCCTTTTTCGAAGAAGTTTGGAGGGGAAACCTCTATCTGCAGAAATTGAGGCTATTTATTACAGCTGGGAGAAACGTGGATTGTCACGGGGACGCCTGAAAAAATACCTGCTGAAACTGATGGAATGGCCGGAAGTCCCTGATTTGTCGATTCTTGATCTACTTCAGAGCCTAAAAGACCGCATATACGAAGACTCACAAAAAGTAGGGACCTAGCCTCTTTATTATTATCTTATTTTCTCAATTCTTCACTTAATTTTGAAAAATGTTCCAAGCTTCCCGGATTAGCAAGTGCTGATGTATTTTCAATATATTCGCCTTTGATAGTTTGCAGTGCAGCCTTTTCCACCTTTTTTCCACTGATAGTTCTTGGCACATCCGGAATCGCTAAAATCCGTGCCGGAACATGACGCGGAGTAGTGTCACTGCGAATAACGGTTTTTATTTTGGCAACTAAATTTTCATCCAACCGGATTCCGTCACGTAATACCACAAAAAGCACAATCCTCACATCACTCTCCCAAGGCTGTGCAACAACTAAACTGTCCTCAATCTCCTTCATTTCTTCAACAGGACGATATATTTCAGCAGTACCAATTCTAACTCCACCGGGGTTAAGAACTGTATCACTTCTGCCATATACAATTATGCCCCCGCGTTCAGTAATTTCAATAAAATCTCCATGTGTCCAAACTCCCGGGAATTTTTCAAAATATGCTTTATGATACTTTTTACCATCCGCATCATTCCAGAAATAAATCGGCATAGACGGAAAAGGGTCAGCACAAACCAATTCTCCTTTTTCACAAACCACTGACTCGCCGACTGAATTGTATGCAAGTGTATTCATACCCAGACTTTTGCACTGTAGTTCCTCAGAATAAACCGGAAGATTCGGGTTACCTCCCATAAAACATCCGGCAATATCAGTGCCGCCCGCAACTGACATTAGTGGGACATAAGCAACTTCCGCATAAACCCATGAAAACAAATCTGCCGGAAGTGGAGAACCTGTTGATAAAATTGCACGTAATGATTCCAGCTGATGATTTTGTTTTGGCGAATATCCGGTTTTACTGACAGTACCAAGAAACTTTGGACTTGTTCCAAAATGTGTGATCTGCTGTTCGTCTATTAAGCGCCACATTCGCCCAATGTCCGGGAATCCAGGTGCACCATCATACAAAATTAGAGTCGCTCCTGAAGCAAGACAGCTTACCAGCCAATTCCACATCATCCATCCGCAAGTAGTAAAAAAAAACATCCGGTCACCGGGATGCACATCTGCATGATAACGATGTTCGGTGAGATGCTTCAGCAAAGTACCTCCTGCTCCGTGAACGATAGATTTAGGCAAACCGGTTGTTCCTGAAGAGTAAAGTATGTAAAGAGGATGATCAAAAGGAAGTTGTGCGAAATTTATTGTTCCTGCAGAAGAATTAAGTATTTTGGCCCAAGCTTGCTCATTACCTTGAAATTTTATTGTTGTTTCTGTAAAAGGTACTATAAACACCAATTCAATTGAAGGAATACGACTGACGATTTCTCGGATTTTGAGAAGACAATCATGTTCTTTACCGTTGTAGTGATATGCGTTGACAGTTATCAAAATTTTTGGTGAAATTTGTCCCAACCTATCGTTAATGCCGTTAATTCCAAAGTCCGGAGAACAGGAAGACCAAATTGCTCCAAGACTCGCAGTTGCCAGCATCCCGATAACGGCTTCCGGACAATTTGGCATAACTGCTGCGACACGATCATTTTTTGAAACTCCAAGGGACTTCAGTCCGGAGGCGCATTGTGCCACTGCATTCCGTAGTTCTTCGTAACTAAGGGAGCTTGTTGAACCATTTTCACCAATAAAACAGAGTGCTTCATTTTCATCATTACCCTGTGCCAACAAATTTTCTGCAAAATTCAACCTTGCCCCCTCAAACCATCCGGAAGGTTCAGTACCAATTTTTTCACTAAATTTGGATTTGCTCATAACTTTGCTCCACGCCACAGAAGAGCGGACATCACAATCACGCCATACTTCTTCCCAGAACAGTTCCGGATAGTCGATTGACCACTGGTGCAAAGTCGAATATTCGTAATCCGGAAGTTCGTACCTTTCCTGTACTTTTTTGCTGAAACATGTAAGTAGAGTTTTTTCCTGTTCTTCAGGACTTGGCTGCCAGAGTGCTATAGCCATATTATTCAGTTTGTTATTTGAATTTTAAATCGATAAGTTTGGCAGTGATGGTTCCGTTCCAATTTTCCGGAATAATTTCATCGATAGGGAAGCCAAACTCTTTAGACTGTCCGGGCTCCAAAGGTAAAGAATCACTGAAAGAATAATTATTTACCGGAAAAAATTTATGAACCTTAGAGAATTTTCCATCTTCGCCTATGAAATTAACATTCATAGTTGCAATCTTAATCGTGTGTTCTCCATTATTTTGAATTACACCAAAAATTGCTGTTCCCAACTTGCCTTTTGAAGTTCCAGCGCCTACCCTTACATTCTGAAGTTCTACGTTAGCCAGTTCAGTGCGCAATTCTTCAAGCTTAATTTGCTGAAAATACAAGGTGAGAATTGACAGAACAATTACAATAATTACTAGAAAAAACAGTCGTTTGTGCTGCCTGAAAAACATTGACAAATTATCCTGATAAATATTTCTGCTGGGAAGATGTGACTCTTACTATAGAGAAAATATCTGGACAATGTCCAACTTTTTGAGCTTCTTTGAAAAATATTAAAGAAGGATCAAGGTTGATTTATTCAATCATTTTGTGCTTGTTTTCTATTTTAAATTGATTTAATTGATTTTTTTTTAAAAAAAGTATTGTAGAAGACGCTTCCCATAGTTATAGTATGGTCTCAGTATTCTTACAGTCTTCGCTAATCCGAGCTTCAGGAAGAGGTAAAAGAAGTCTTTGGAGGAGAGTCAGTCAGAAAAATTTATAAACAAATAATTTTAATAAATCGCTAGCATTAATATATTAGACAAATCGGAGGAGCGAATGGTAAAAGTCGATATAGTACGGGCTATCCAGCTGGGAACTGACTTACAGTTTGGTGAAGCTGAAAAAGTGGTCAACGATATGTTGGAAATGATCAAAGAAAAATTAGAGAAAGGTGAGGATGTACTCATCACAGGTTTAGGAAAGTTTGAGTTGCGTAACAAAAAATCTCGACCTGGACGTGATCCAAAATCAAAAAGGGATTATGAAATTTCTGCACGAAAGGTTGTGACATTTCATCCCTCTAAAATCTGGCGTGACGAATTGAACAATAACAATTAATTCATTGCCCTTCATGCAATTTCAGGCAATCTGCTTTGATTTAGACGGCACATTGCTAGATAGCTTAGCCGACTTAGCACACTGTACAAATACAATACTTTCAAAAAGAGGATTCCCAGAACACCCCGTTGATGCATTTCGCTATTTTGTAGGAGATGGAGCGAAAATGCTTATTACCCGTGCCCTTCCTGAAGAAGTCCGTAAAGAACCTCTCATAGAAAAATGCAGACAGGATTTTGAGACAGCATACCGTGAGTGCTGGGATGAACATACTCAGCCTTATGATGACATTCCTGTATTGTTGGATGAATTGGAATCCCGCAAACTCAAGCTGACAGTTTTGTCTAACAAACCTCACGAATTTACATTGCTTGCAGTCAAGCATCTTTTGCCAAATTGGGAATTTGAATTGGTTTTAGGCCAACGGGAAGGCATTCCACGCAAGCCCGATCCTGCTGGAATGATTGATATTTGCGAGCAGTTGAAAATTCCAGCGAAGTCTTTTCTTTATTTGGGAGACACCGCAACCGATATGAAAACAGCCACGAGTGCCGGATGTTTTCCGGTGGGCGTGCTTTGGGGATTTCGACCGGAAAAAGAACTGAGAGAAAACGGTGCTCAAGCAATCATAAACGCACCTTTGGAATTACTTGATTTACTTGACTAAAACCTGTTACTTCAAAACTTCCTTAATCGTTTCCGCCACAAACTGCGTCACCATTTTCTTCCGGAAGCCCAAAGTCATATCCGTATTGTCCATCGGTTTTGCCAGTTTTGCCGCTACTTGAGCCGTATTTTCAATCCGTGTCAGGCTCCCTTCCGCAGTGAGTGAGCCACCCACCAAAAGTTTTTCCGCCTCAAACGCCCGCAGTGGACACGAAGCCACCCCACCCAAAACAATCCGCGCTTCCATACAATTTCCGGATGTGTCCAAACGCAATGCTACTGCCACGCCAAGCACCGGAAAATCAATTGCACCCCGCCGACTTAATTTGCGGTAATTCATTTTCCATCCTTCATGTAACGGTAGGTGAATGGATACCAGCAATTCATCCGGAGTTTTGTTGAGAAAATCCATTCCGTCATTTTTGTAAAATCCTCCTGCCGGAACAATGCGTTTACCGTCAGGATTCATCAAATGAAATTCCGCATCCAAGGCGACCATCACTGGAGCGCAATCAGAGGACGAAACCGCCAAACATTTTGGACTGCTGCGAGCCACCCAGCAAATAGCATCGTTTTGCATCGGACTTTCCGGTTTTTTCAAACAAAATCCAAGTGCTTTGCGCCATGGAAATGTTTGGTTGTAATAATTACATCGTGTATCCAAACACAAATTTCCGCCAATGGTTCCCATATTCCGCAACTGTGGCGCAGAAACCAAAGATGCTGCTTTTGCTAATGCCGGAAAATTATTGAGGATTTCCGGATGTTCCGCAACTTCACTCAAAGAAACTCCGGAACCAATCATCAATCCATTTCCGGAGTCATCCAAACTAATGCTGCGAAGTTCTGCTAATTTCCGCAAACCAATCAGTATTTTCGGTGTGAATTGCCGCCGTTTCATATTCGGAAACAAATCTGTTCCTCCGGAAACAAACATCGCCGAGTCACCGCACTCTGCTTTCAGTGCAACAGCCTCAGCAATGCTGTTTGGAGCTTGATATTCAAATGGTGGTAAGCGCAACATAATTAATTACGACACGAATTAAGACACGAATTATTCTCTGTCAAAGTGACAGAGAAGCATACAGAACCGTCAACTGTCAACCGATTTCACTTTGATGGCTTCCGGAAATGTGATTTTTGGAAATTTCTTTGGGCCGACTCTTCCAATAACCCCGGACCCTCCGGGCTTTCCGGATTTTAGCTCTTTTAAACCTTGATAAATTTTTTCCGGAGTAATCGGCACTTCATCGACACGCACACCGACCGCATTGTAAATCGCATTGGCGATGGCGGGCATGATCGGCAGTAATGGCCCTTGGCCGGCTTCTTTGGCACCGTACGGCCCTTCCGGATCATGCGTTTCTACTAAAAATGTTTCGATTTCCGGCATATCGAGTGCGGTCAAACTTTTGTAATCCAACATCGACGGTGTTTTGTGCAAACCTCCGGGGTTGTCTTTTCCGGTGCGATAAATTTGTTCTTCCATCATGGCCTCACTCAAACCCATGTACGCACTGCCTTCGACTTGTCCGATGACCAATTTTTCGTTGATCGCTTGTCCGATATCGTGTGCCATCCAGAGTTTGTCCACACGATAAATTCCACTTTCCGGATCACAAGTGACTTCGGCAACACAAGCGGAATAGCTGTAATTCGGGGACGGCCCCACACCTGCGCCTTTGTATTTTCCCCCGTGACTAGGTGGTGTATAACTGCCGACGGAACCCAGCATACCGTATTTTGTTTCTGCCCATTGAACGGCATCCACAAAGGAAACAGGTTCTCCGGAACCGTTTTTTGATAAAACAGAACTATTCCGGAGCATTAATTTTTCTGCTGGAATTTTCAAAACTTCGGATGCGGCAGACAATATTTTTTCACGTAAAGGGCGAGCCGCGTCAATGGCCGCATTTCCGGTCATCAGTGTTACACGACTGGAATAACTTCCCAAATCGACCGGAGTTAAATCTGTATCCGCTGTGACCACAATAATATTCCCAATGTCGATTCCCAGTTCCTCGGCCACAATTCCGGCCAGCACAGAATTTGATCCTTGACCGATGTCCGTGCTTCCGCAAAAAACAGTTACTCCGCCACCGCGGTCGATTTTGATTTGCACTCCGGAATGCGGCATTTTGTTCCAGTAAACAGGCAGGCCCGCACCGCTCAAATAAGAACCGCATCCCAGCCCAAAACCTTTGCCCAGAGACGATCCCGTTCGCTGCTGCTGGAATCTGGAAGCCTCCGTGACTTTGCGGATGCACTCACCCAAACCGTTGGTGGTCACTGTGAGGTGGTTCACGGTTTTGCTGTTGTCCGGTATCAAATGTCGCAAGCGTAATTCTGCCGGATCCAGTTCCAAATCCTCAGCAAATTTGTCAAGCAAAACTTCCAGCGCAAAACGGGGCTGCGGCGTGCCGTGTCCTCGTTTGGGACCGCATGGAGCTTTATTGGTGAAAACCCGCATCGCTTCAAATTTGTAATTTGCAATCGGATACGTCACTGTCTGCAAAGCACCGGTGTAATAGGTACTGGCAACACCGTAACTTCCGTATGCTCCGCCATCCAGAAAATTACGAAAATGCAAAGCTGTGATTGAACCGTCTGACTTCATTCCGGCTTTGACCCACATCAATACCGGATGACGTCCACGATGTGTGTAAAAAACTTCTTCGCGGGTCAAAGTCAATTTTACCGGACGACCTGTCATCATGGCCAGTTTGCACACAACCATTTCATGTTGAAACGGATCCGTTTTTCCGCCAAATCCTCCACCAACCGGAGTCGCAATTACACGAATTTGACTGGCCGGCATTTCCAAAACTTTGGCCAAAGCACGGTGAACATAGTGCGGAGTTTGCGTGGAAGACCAAAGCGTGATCCGTCCATCGGCTCCGTGTTGAGCGACGGCAGAGTGTTGTTCAATCGGCAAATGCGTGTTGCCTTCGTAATAATAAAGTTCTTCGCGAATATGGTCTGCTTCTGCAAATCCGGTTTCGATGTCGCCAAATTCGAGAGCCACTTGTTTGTGAATATTTCCGGAATCGGCATATTCGTGAATTTGCGTTTTTGAAATTTCAGTTTCTTCCAAGGATTTTAAACCGTCTTCAATGGTCAAAACAGACGGCAAAAGCTCATATTCGACGACTATATCTTCGAGTGCAGACTCTGCTGTTTCTTCGTCAATGGCCGCCACTGCCGCCACCGGATCGCCAATCATGCGCACTTTGTCCACACACAACGATTCCTCGTCCTGACTCACCGGCAAAATCCCAAAAGGAATCGGCAAATCTTTGCCCGTCATGGCCGCCACGACTCCGGGTCGTTTCAAAGCCTGTGTCAAATCAATGCTTTTGATCCGAGCGTGCGGGTGAGGACTGCGCAACATTTTGGCAAAGAGCATTCGCGGTAAAAACATGTCATCAGCATAAACGGTCTCACCTTTGGCTTTGGCCAAACCGTCTACTTGAGCCCAAGATTTACCAATCCATGTAAGGCTCGCTTGGAAATCTTTGTTTTCACTCATAAACTATTTGATGCTTGAAAAAATGAAAAAACAGTGTTTTATCTGGCCAGCAATTGTAAAAGTTGAGGATCCATATTTGCACCAAATCCCCATCCTTCTTTTTTGATTTCTGCTTTTTGCAAAATATCATCTTGAAAAACCAAATCCAGCCGATATGCCTTTTCCAGCCGAATCTCTGTGATCAATAAATTGACATAATCTTCCTGAAAATCGAGGAAGATCATTGCCGAACGATTCTCTTGTTCGCGGTAGCCGAAAGGTTCTCCAATCTGTTCCAAAACTTCTTGTGCCCTCGTTATTCCTACTTTGAGAAAATTTGGCAGTTTTTCATCGGATAATTCCGCTTTTCCAATTCGAGTTTTGGCACATCCAACGAGCAACATGAAAAGTAAGATGCCGGTGATCGGCAATAAAATGTAAAATTTCGTCATACGATTACCTTGCGCTTCTTCTTGTACCGGGATTGTTGGAAGTTGCCGGAGCAAAAAATCCCCATCCACTGCCAGTTTTTTCAAGTTTCACTTCAGAAACGATTTGATCTGTAAGACGAATCACCAATTCATTTCCTTCATAAGTTCCATAGAGAAAAAAGTATTCTCCCCGTTCATGATTGTAAATGAGCGTTTCTTTGCCGACCACGAAGCGATGAACCAGAGGTTCTCCCAAAGTGGTCATGATTTCTTCTCTCGTTGTCTTTCCAACTTGGATGAAAGACGGAATTCCTTCATCTGCCTGAAATTTTCCGAAAGTGCTAACCGAACAGGAAGACACTAAAAGTGTGATCCCAATACCTGTTATGATTCTGAAAAAACGCATTTTATCTTCATAGTTACTATACTTCGAACATTTAGGATTTTTGCCGCATCACTGCTAATTCTCCAGCAGCTTGTTCTACGGCTTCTATGATTTTTGAGTACCCGGTACAGCGACACAAAGTTCCGGACAGGGCTTCTCGAATAGTATTTGAATCCGGATTTGAATTTATTTCAAGCAGGGCTTTGGCGGTCATCAACATTGCCGGAGAACAGTAACCGCATTGCGATGCGCCTTGTTCTGCAAAAGCGGTTTGCAGTGGATGCGGAACCCCATTTTTTGCTAAACCTTCAATGGTTTGGATCTCCTGTCCCTGCACCTCAACAGGCAAAATAAGACAGGCCAAAACCGGTTCTCCGTCAATCAACACCGAACAGGCTCCGCACTCACCCAACTCACAACCGTGTTTGGTTCCGGTGAGATACAAATCTTCACGCAAAACTTCCAGCAAAGTTTTGTGAGTCGAAGTCCAAACCTCGTGAGTTTCGCCGTTGATTTTGAGAGTTAAGAGTTGTTTCATATTAATTTTCTTTTTGTTATCAGCCACAGATTTGTGCAGATAGTCACGGATATTTTTCTATCCGTTTTTATCCGTGTTGTCTGTGGCTAACTTATTTTTCCACATGAAAGCGTTTGGCCTTCATTTCAAAACGGGGCAGAGTTCCGGAAGGCACAACTTTTATTTCCGGGCGTAAACTCAATTCGTTCTGTATTGCTTGGTCCACAGTATGTCGAGAAGTTTCTTCGTCAGCGTTTTTGCTTATTTCCAAATCAATCGTCAAATGTGCCATTTCCCGTTCAGTTGAAACCGTGATCCGGAATTCTTCAACTGCCTCACATTGACGAACTAAATTTTCCACTGCGCTGGGAAAAACATTGATTCCACGCACAACCACCATGTCATCTGACCGTCCCAGAACCCCGCCTTCGAAACGAACAAAAGTGCGCCCGCATTCGCAAGACTCCGGATTAAGCCGTACAAGATCTCCGGAACGGTAACGGATTACCGGATAACCGATGCGCCCCAAATTGGTTATAACCAGTTCGCCTTGTTCTCCTGCTGGAACCGGTTCCAGAGTTTCCGGATTCAAAACCTCAACTATGAATTCACTTTCGATGGCATGTGTTCCGTTTGGTTGAATTTCGCATTCAAAACTGTGTGCCCCTACTTCTGAAGCCCCCGCGTGATCGTAACATTTTGTGTTCCAAACAGATTCAATACGGGCTTTAGTTGCCGGAATATTGGCTCCAGGTTCTCCGGCATGAATCAGAGTTTTCAATGGAATTTCACACAAATCAAATCCGGAATCCCGAGCCACTTCCGCCAAACGCAAAGCATAAGTTGGAGTACAGCACATGGCCGTCGCACCAAGTTCTTTCATCAAATGCAACCGCTGCAATGAATCCCGCCCTCCGCCAGGAATCATCAAGGCTTTAATTCCTTTTGCACCCTCGACTGCTGCCCAAAAACCAATGAATGGTCCAAAAGAAAATGGTACAAACAAACGATCATTTTCCGTCAAACCTGCTCCAGCCAAAACATAACCCCAGCAACACCCCCACCATTCCCAACTTTCCGGCGTGTCTATAACTCGCAGGGGAGTTGCGGTGGTTCCGGATGTCTGGTGAAAACGAGAGTAAGCGGATTCCGGGAAAGTCGCATTGGTTCCAAAAGGCAAATCATCCTCCTGGGCTTGTACTAACTCCGCTTTGGTAGTCAGCGGTAAACTCGCCAAATCACTTAAGGTTTGTATCGCTTCCGGATGAATTCCCGCGGCATCCAGCTTTCCCGTATAAAAACGGTTGCTCCCATAAATTTTTTCCAGCATGGAATACAACTTTTCGATTTGTAGTAATTCCAATGCTTCGCGGGGCATGGTTTCTACTGACTGCTCGAAAAATCGCATTAAGTGTTTCTTATCTGTTTGTTGCTCTACGGAAGTGGAAACAATTACAAAAAAAATTACCGTCCGCCGACAAGAATTGAGTCAATTTTCAAAGTGGGCTGACCAACAGTTGTCGGAACCCAGCCGCTGGCCGCTCCGCACATTCCTGCCGCCAAATCCAGATCATCGGCAATCATCGAAATTTGCGACAGGACATCGAACCCCTTGCCGATCAGCGTTGCTCCGCGCACTGGTTCAGCGATTTTGCCATTGCGGATAGCATAACCTTCCTGCACTGCAAAATTGAATTCACCAGTCCCCGGATTGACAGATCCGCCACCCATTTTTTTTGCATACAGGCCAAATTTAATGGAACGCAGCATTTCTTCAATCTCGTGCGGTCCGGGAGCAATAAAGGTGTTGCGCATACGGGAAACCGGAGCAAATTTGTACGATTCGCGTCGTGCAGAACCGGTACGGGAAATACCGACTTGACCTGCACCGATACGGTCACTGAGGTAATTATTGAGTATTCCGTTTTCGATTAGTACGGTTTTTTGCGTCGGCGTACCTTCGTCGTCCACATTACACGAACCCCATTTGTTTGCAATAGTTCCATCGTCTATTGCAGTAAGAATCGACTGGCCGACACGCTTTCCTATTTTTTCGCAAAAAGGAGATGCGTTTTTTCGGATCGCTTCTGTTTCCAATGGGTGACCGCAAGCCTCGTGGAAAATAACACCGCCGAATCCATTACCCAAAATCACAGGCATTTTTCCTCCATCGATGTATCCTGCAGCGGCCATACGCAACGCAGATTGTGCCGCATTTTCTGCAAGTTCCTCCAAATTCAAATCCTGAAAAAATTCATAACCACCCAAAACTCCTGGACTTTCAGCTGCAGTTTGGGGTCCATCGCCTTTTTCTGCAACTGCAGAAAGACGCATCCTGGAATAATTTCGTGAGTCCTCGGCCCATAAACCCTCGCTGTTGGCTATAAGTACCGAGCGTTTTTTTTCAGACATGTTGACCGTGACCTGTTGAATATCGTCACCGTGATTACGGGTTTTGTTATCCAGTTCCCTTAGCAGTTCAACGCGCTCAGACTTGCTCACCGTTTCTGGATTTACGGCTATATGGTGAATGTCTTCGATGGACTGAGGCTGAAGGGATTGCATATCTCCGGACTGCCCTTCTTTCTGGGATTGCCCTAAATTGCCGGTGAGTTTCAGCAAATTGGCTTCGTCAGGATCACTGCTGTAACCGTAATAGGCTTCGTTGCCGTAAAGAAGACGCACCCCTATTCCAAATGAGTTTGAGGAATTGATCTCTTCAATTTTCTGATCAAGCAGATTGATAGAAGAAGCAACAGAGTCCTCTACAAAAACTTCAGTAAAGTCTGCCCCCTGTTGAAGTCCATACTCCAAAATTTTTGCAACCGTGTTTTCGTTGAGCATAGTTTTTCCCGGGAAAGGTTGTTTCGAGTAACTTTAAATAATATAACAGTTTTGATCAATCATTTTAAAGCATAATTGACAGTGGTGCAATCCGGAAACGTTAATCAAACTACGTTGTATTCCGGAATCAAGCGCTTCTCAGCAAATCGGTTGTAATCCAACTTGCTGATGTCAACGGTGGTGGCTTCACCGTCTATGAGAATTTCGGCCATCAATTTCCCACAAATTGGGCCCTGCATGAATCCGTGTCCTGAAAATCCGCTAAGCAAGTAAAATCCTTCCACCGGTGTAGGGCCGATGATGGGGTGTGCATCCGGAGTCATTTCGTACAGTCCAGCTTGTCGTGCCTGGATTCCGGAGTTTCCCAGCAAGGGCATTCGCTGTATTGCAGATTCGATGTGTTTCAATTCCCACTCGGAATCAATTCTTTGATCATCTCCAATTTTTTCGTTGGGATTCGACATGCCCGTAAGCAGTCCGGAGCCTTCCCGGTGAAAATAGAGACTTTGCGCAAAATCAATGACAAACGGGAAGTCTTCCGGAAGTTCCTGAATTGCTTCAGTGACAAACCACTGACGCCGCAGAGGAAATACTGAAATTTCGAGACTAATCTCTTTTCCAAGGCTTGCGCTCCATGGTCCACAGGCATTGACTACAGTTTTAGTTTCAATGGTTCCAAGAGATGTTTGAACTTTCCGAATTTGATTATTTTTTACATCAATACCGATTGCAGAACAATCAGTAATGCAGACTGCTCCATGCCGACGCGCAGCATTGATGTAACCCATCACGATACTGTTGGGGTCTGCCAGTCCGTCTTTCGCGTTAAAGCTTCCAGCAAGTGCATCCGGGAAGTCGCAGGGAGCGGCAATACTGCGTACTTCATCTCCGGTAAGCCATTCGGTTTGAACGCCGAGGGAACGTTGAAGTTCAACCGTTTTCCGGAACACCTCTACATCTTTTTCCCGAGTCAGTGCAAACAAATATCCACATTTTTGCACCAACACCGATTGTCCGGTTTCTTCCTCAAAAGCATCAATCATGGGAAGACTTTTTTGGGAAAGCCGGATGTTGACTTCAGTATTGAACTGATAACGAATTCCTCCGGCACAACGTCCGGTTGCGCCGGTACCGAAAAACTTTTCGCGTTCCAGAAGCAAAACGTCTTTGTAGCCGCGGCTTGCCAAATGGTAAACAGTGCTTGCACCCATGACTCCACCTCCGAGAATTACTACCGAGGCAGTTTTTGGCAGTCTGGACATTTTTTATATAGAGACAATTGTTCCTAGATTTTCACGCTCTGCGTTTTTCAAAGCAATCCCGGCAGAGACGGCATCCTGTACGGCTACTCCACAGGATTTAAAAAATGTCAGTTGTTCAGGTGAGGTTCGTCCGGATTTTGTTCCATTGATGAGTTCTCCTATTTCTGCAACAATTTTGTCTGCTGTGATCAAACCTTGTTTAAGCGGAGTGACTATATCTCCAGTTTCGATCAGTGCAGATTCACGGGAATCAACGAAGACAAGAGCATTTTGAATAGTATCTGAATCGATTTCCTGCATTGATGGCTGAAAAGAACCAACTGCATTTAAATGAGCCCCCTGTTTGAGGTTCTTAAAGGAAATAACAGGAGTAGAGGAAGTGGTGGCAGTACAGACAATGTCTGCATTTTTTACGGCTTCTGCAGAAGAAGTAACTGCTTGAACATCCTTTGGAATTGGACCAACTCCGGACATTTCTTCCACAAAATTTTGTGCATGTTCAGGGTTTGGACTATAAACCCACGCTTGCCGAATACTGCGAACAGTACAAACAGCATCCAGTTGTGAACAGGCCTGTTTTCCGCTGCCGATTATTGCGACAGAAACCGCATCCGAAGACGCAAGCAATTCTGTAGCGGCTCCGACTCCAGCTCCGGTACGAACTGCAGTCAAAACTTCTCCATCCATCAGGGCTTTGATTTGACCGTTTTCGGTGTCCAACACAAGCACGGCAGCATGAATCAGGGGAAATCCACGGGCTGGATTTTTGCCAAAAACAGTTACCAGTTTTACAGCCATTTCACTGTCGTCCGGAAGCGCGGCAGGCATTGTCAGGAGCACTCCCTCCTGCTCAGGAACATGGACACGGCTGCGGAGAGGCATCTCAACCCGTCCGGACGAAAGCCGGCTATACGCACGCTTCATGCCCTCGATTGCTTCTGTCATCGGAAGGGCCTTTTGAACATCATCACTACTGAGAACCCGAATTTCCATTTTGTTGGGCCATTGATAATAAGAGTGAAACTGAAGATGACACTATTCCTGCGTTGGATCTAGACAAGAGAACCAAGTTCTCAACAGACTCATTCAAATGGATTACAGATCGGTGTAACTGAGGTATGCCTTCAAAAAGACAACTGCCTTTGCGGATATTTTCGGACCCCTGCGAAAAAAGAACTGCTGTGCCATCGAATATTCTGCAACATCAGTAGGCCTTTTTTCATTCATTTCACCGTTGACATCTCTGCTTGCAGTAGTTAGAACTTTTTGCAGAAGCACCGGTGTACTAAAATTAATTTCCTCCAGTTCAGGAGTCAACCTGGAAGCCAACATCGTCATTGGAATATCATAAAGTGTTTCTGCATAGAAAAAACTCAAAAACCTCGCCACAGCCTCAATTTCTTCGTTGCTGCGCGTCAAGAGCCAACTTGTGAGTTCCCTGCGGAAGTTAAGCAAATCTTTCTTTTTGATTCCAGCAGGATTTACACCAAGTTTTCCTGAGCTCAAATAAGATTTTGTTTTTTCCCTCATGAAACTTAAAAACCCTCCAGCTTTGCGGAAAAGCTTATTGTTCAAAAAACGTTTTTCGAAATCCCGCAAAATAAAACGTCCCAAGGAAAGTTGATTCAGAATTTGTTTGGAACCAGTGGCTTCTTTCAGATCAGCAGAAACACGTTCAAAGAGTAATACAAGTTCTTTTTGTTCGTTTTCAATATCCAGTAAACGTTGAATTTCCTCCTCTGAAATTTGAGGATTTTCAGGAGAAATCACTGTTTGTTCTGGAACAGTAATTTCGATCTGGGCCGACTGTGAGATTGGTAGAGTTTGTGGAACAGAAAAATAAAGTAGATACAGCAAAATGCAGGTGGAAAGAAAAAATACCACAGTGAGTAGAGGAAATAATTTTTGCAGCTTCATTCTTTCTTACCAGGTTGGAAAATAGTTTGAGTAAAGTCCGGCTCTAAGTTTTAGAATTAGCTTTCAAACCTGCTTGAATACGTAACGGCAGGGCATGAAGTTTGATAAAACCAATGGCATCCTGTGGATCATAAGTACCCTGGTCCGCTTCCATTGTTGCCATATCCTCATCATAGAGGCTGTTTGGTGATTTACGGCCAGTCACCATGCAGTTGCCTTTGTAAAGTTCCAGACGGACTGTACCATTAACCGGTTCCTGAGTTTTTTTCACCATTTCCAGCAAAATTTCCATTTCAGGTGAAAACCAAAAGCCATCGTAGGTCAGTTGCGCAAAGCGCGGCATTAGTGAATCCTTGAGATTAATTACACCACGGTTCAAGGTAATTGACTCCATTGCCCGATGTGCAATGTGTAAAATAGTACCACCTGGTGTTTCATACACCCCCCTGTTTTTCATGCCGACAAAACGGGACTCTACCATATCAATCCGGCCAATTCCATGTCTCCCGCCCAATTCATTTAGATATGTCAACAATTTTGCTGGAGAAAATTTTTTCCCATCAACCGCGAACGGATTTCCTTTTAGAAATTCAATCAGAATCTCTTGAGACTCAACTGGAGCCTCTTCCGGCGACTGTGACAATTCGAACATTTCCGGTAGTGGAGCTTGCCAGGGGTCCTCCAACATACCAGATTCAAAACTGATGTGCATAAGATTTTCATCTGAACTCCAGGGTTGTTCTTTGGAAGCCTTGACCGGAATACCGTATTTTTCCGCATAGGCTAATAATTCTGTACGACCGGGATATTTTTTGTAAAACTCAGGAATTTTCCATGGTGCTACTACACGAATATTAGGATTGAGCGCATAATAGCTTAACTCAAAACGGACCTGATCATTACCTTTTCCGGTTGCGCCATGTGCTACAGCAACAGCACCTTCCCGCCCTGCAACTTCTATCTGTTTTTTGGAAATCAAAGGCCGTGCTAATGAAGTCCCCAGCAAATAAGTTCCTTCATAAAGCGCATTCCAATGAATGGAAGGGAAAACGTAATCCTGTACAAATTCTTCTTCAACATTTTCGATCAGAACTTTTGCTGCACCAGCTTTTTTACCTTTTTCGAGGATGGCATCCAAATCTTCAACTTTCTGCCCTAAATCAAGACATAGTGCAATTACTTCATATCCTTGTTGAGCAAGCCAATGGACAAGAACGGAAGTATCCAGACCACCGGAATAAGCCAATACGAGTTTTTCCTTGTTCATTTTTAGTTTAATTGTGTTTCAGAAATTTTATTAATCAGAGCCTCTTCAGGCTCTTCGTTAAAATTGGGATATTTCTCTGGATCTGCCGCCTGAGTACGAGTTACTTTTAGAGCAACCGGTCCTTTTTTTCCTGTTCCGACTTCAAACTCAACACGATCCCCTTGGTTGAGGAAACGAAAACCGGCCTGCCGAATTTCAGACTGATGGACAAAAAGGTCGTCTCCAGTGTCCTGTTCTATGAAGCCAAAACCTTTATTTGAATTAAACCATTTAACTGTCCCATCTCGGCGAGTACCTTCTTCATAGGTGATTGGCTTTTTGAAATGTAGAACTATCGCCAGTAATAGGCATGAGATAGAAAAAACTGCTAATAAAAGAAAGTTTTTTTCATTTAATTTTTCGTTTGTTTCCTGAATCCATAAGTAATACAGCAGTCCCAGCATCACAGCAGTTTGAACTGCAACAATTGCAGGCAAAGATTTGTTGTTCATTTTGTTTTAATATTTTCATTTGTTTTTTTTAAATATCCACTGCAGGTAATTTTTTAATTTAGTTTCCTGCAGTGGTAATTATGTTCAGCATATTTGTTCAGCCAGCCAACGCTCTGCATCAATGGCCGCCATACATCCGGTTCCTGCAGCAGTAACGGCTTGCCGATAAACATGATCCTGAACATCTCCTGAAGCAAAAACGCCTTCGACAGACGTATATGTCGTGCCAGGCGTGACTTTCAGATAACCGTTTTTGTCCATAATCAACTGATCTTTGAATAAATTTGTATTTGGAGTGTGTCCAATCGCAATGAACAATCCTGTGATAGGATGTTCTTTAACTTTATCCGTTTTAACGTTCCTCACTTTCAGGGACGTCATTCCGTCCTTGGAGTTACCCACTACTTTTTCAACAACAGTATCCCATAATATTGAGATTTTCTTGTGATCAAAAGCACGTTTCTGCATAATTTTGCTGCCTCGGAATTCATCGCGTCGATGAATCATTGTCACACTTTTACAGATATTTGCCAAATACAGAGCTTCTTCCAGCGCAGTATCACCTCCGCCTACAACGGCCACATCCTGGTCACGAAAGAAAAACCCGTCGCAGGTTGCACAGGCAGAAACCCCCCTGCCGCTGTATTCTTTTTCTGAATCCATTCCAAGCCATCTCGCGGAGGCTCCAGACGAAATAATCAGTGAATCGCAGGTCAACGTATCTTTGTTTTCCAACGTAAGTTTAAATGGTCGCTGTGACAAATCAACTTCTACCACATCACCGGAAAAAAATTCTGTGTCAAAACGAGCGGCCTGGGCTTTCAGGAGATCCATCATTTCCGGACCTTGAATTCCTTCTGGAAAACCAGGATAATTTTCAACGTCTGTAGTGATCATCAATTGTCCTCCTGCCTCTCGTCCAGAGACGACAACAGGATTTAAGTTGGCTCTTGCCGCATAAATTGCCGCAGTCAATCCCGCAGGACCGGAGCCTAAAATTATTAGTTTGTGGTGGGTTTTTTCCATTTTAGTTTTGGTTGTTAATATCATGTTATTTTACCATTTGAACATCCGGCAGTTTCAAGTCAATTCCAAATAAGCAAATAACCCCGATCAACGCCTCAACCTTTTTTCCAGTTCTTGTAGAGAAAATTCCACCATAATGGGGGCTTCCTTGATGGATGCCATCGGACTGTCCAATTCTTCCCACTGTGCCAGCAAACAATCCATTTCAGACTGCCCAAGTTCCTGCTCATATGGCATAGATGCATGCTCTGAAACCACTTGACAGACGTCCCGTAATATTTCTTCGTTTTGACCTCTCTTGCCAAACAATGCCAGTCGATCAAGGATTTCCCTGACCACTTTTTCCACTTGATCTTCACTCAAGCATTCCGGAATCGAATCTACTGCAAAAGTACTCCCTCCAAATGGACTGACTGCAAAACCGGAAAGGGCTAATGGTACTAAAGATTGTTCCAGCAACACTGATTCCTGGGGAGACAGTTCCAATAAAAGTGAAACTTTAAAAGTCTGAATCTTCACCTCTTTTTTTTGCAGTGACTCCACATAAGTATCATAAATCAAACGTTCGTGGAGCGCTCGCTGTTCAATCAGCACCAACCCCGCATCATTTTCCGCAATAATGTATGTCTTCCGGAACTGACCAAGCACCCTTATTTTTTTTGGAACCAACGGCAGAGGTGAAATTAGACAGAGATTGCCTATCTCGTTTTCCGGAAGATTCCCCGGAACGGAGTCCGGAACTGTTGATGTTTTTGTTGAAGCGAAATACTGAGTTTTTATTGGTTCCTGGCGAATTTCAGCAATCCGGATTTCTTGTGGGAATGCAGTGAGTTTATGTGATTTTTCCGGCCTCAACGAGCCTCGCGGCGGGAGATCTCTTGCTTCTTTTGTACGGGTTTTGTTTACAGGAAATAACATTTCTGCAGACTCATTTCCCAAAGGCAACGGATCATCCAGCGGCAGATCTATTTGTCCTGAAACACCTGTGTGTGACATTTGCGAATGTGAATGTTCACGGCCAAAAAACCGGCGACTGGCTCCTTCTTTCAGGGCACGGGAAATTTGATCTGTTAAAATTGTATGGACAAGCTGGTTGTTCCGGAAACGTATTTCTGTCTTTGCCGGATGCACATTCACATCAATTTCAGTCGGGTCTATTCTCAAATTTAGGAAAAAAACCGGATGCTGTCCTTTGCCTAAAAAAGTTCCATAACCATCATAAATCCCGTGATTGATTGACGGAGATTTGACATTCCGCTCATTCACAAAAATATATTGCCAGCGCCTGCTCGTCCGTGGTTTTGAAGGAAATGAAATGAAACCGGAAAACTGTAGATATGTTTCCTCATGTTTAACCGGCATCAAAATTTCCTTAAACTCTTCACCATAAAGCTGCTGGATACGAGTTTCCAGAGCTTGTCCTCCGGAAAGATTTAGCAGAAGTTGCCGATTATGTGTTAGACGGAAATGAATGTGCGGATAAGCCAGGGACTTTTGTACCAGATGCTGCTGAATGTGCTGAAGTTCTGTGGCAGTGGTTTTGAGAAATTTCAAGCGGGCAGGTGTATTGTAAAAAAGACGTTCGACAGTGACTTTCGTACCTTTCGGGAAACCTATTTTTCCGACTTGTTCCAGGTAGCCGCCTTTAATAAATATTCTGGTTGCACCTTGAGTTTCATCATTACATGTCAGAATCTCAAAATGTGAAATTGCTGCAATTGAAGCCAGTGCCTCCCCCCGAAACCCCAAAGTCCGGATACGAAATAAATCCTCTTCATCAATAATTTTACTCGTTGCATGCCTTTCCACAGAAAGTTGAGCATCAGATTCGTTCATTCCGCAACCGTTGTCGAGAATAGAAATCAAATCCTTTCCTCCATTTTTGATACTCACTTGAATTTCTGTAGCTCCGGCATCAATTGCATTCTCAAGCAACTCTTTGACCACTGAAGCGGGACGTTCAACAACCTCACCCGCAGCAATTTTATTGATCAATGATTCCGGCAAAATTATGACATTATTTTTAGTGGAAGAAGATTTTTTCATTTTTTTGCTGGCAATTTATAAAATATTATTGTACTTATTACTATCCATTGTTTTGGTGAAAATTTTTTCGTGATTGTACTTTGAGACATCGTAGCTTAAAGACAACATTGACACAAGATGGACTCACAAAATTTTCTCGAGTTCACTTTTTATTTTTCATCAAGTTTTGTACTCATCAATTGCTGATGGGTAAGTTTGCACGTGATTCATAATTCGAACCAGAGCGTGTGTAATTTTATTAATCTAAAACAATATAAGGTACGATTATGCGACTAAAATATGTATTTTACGGACTCATTTCGAGTCTGATTGCTTTTACACCAATGACTGCAATGGCAGACGAAACAGAAA